>Ga0364870_1015_pt1 | contig 54830 bp, 46 predicted proteins | sample SorcelAu500001C5_3_FD_206940 | JGI IMG/M metagenome (GOLD analysis project Ga0364870, IMG submission 206940) | Enriched cells from Trout Bog Lake Hypolimnion, Wisconsin, USA - BchlTB.Aug07.5000.01.C5 | ecosystem: Environmental > Aquatic > Freshwater > Lake > Hypolimnion/Profundal zone | place: USA...
TATGAAAAATTATAATTCAAAATGAAAGCACTAATAAATGAAGTTCTGTCGCCCTTTGAGGAAAGTTATCGGCCTCTTGTTATTGAATATGGCAAAAGGTTATCTGAATATAGTAGAGTATATGACGTTCTTGTTTTTATGGCAAGAAAGTCAATATGTTTTGCTGAGGCTTTAAGATATGCTGATTTGGTTTCATTTCAATCTATAGTTACATCTAATAGAATACTGGATTTTAATTTAGATTGGATAAAAGGTAAACGGGTTGCTATTATAGATGATGCGCTAATTACAGGGACTAGTATATATAAAGCTAAAAATAAGTTAAATAAATATTGTTCAGTAGTTGATGTTTTTGTTTTATGTGTAAATGAGGATTATTGGTCTAAAGAGTTGATTAATCCAGAAATGCCATATGCTGTTTTATCTGATCAACAAACAGCAGAAATATGTTCTGATATTGTTGATTCGATTTCATTGGTACCTGTTCCATATGCTACAGATTACCCTTTGTATTCTGGTTTTTTGATTTATTCATCTGATTATGAAGCTTTATTTTCAAATGGTGATTGGATAGTTTCTGATGTGTCTTCATCATTACAGCAAAGAAATAATGTCCATACAAAAACATTTGAGCCGACAAGTGAGATATATAGAAAACTATATGAATCACTTGGGATTGATTTGAGTAGTAATTGCTTGGTAAAGGTGAGGTTTTACGAAAGGAAAAAAAAAGGTTATCATTGGTGTAGTATATTGCCTATAATTGCTTTTGAACCGCTGAAAAAAGATGATATAGACAGATTGTTTTTTGGAATTATGTCATTTGGTGATATAGAAAATGATAAGTATGAAAAATGGTTTTTTAGTACATCTGCAGAAGATTTTAATTGTGATGATTCTTATAAAGCAAAATTAAGGATAATAAACTATATAGTTTCTTCCAGGCTTGCTGATATATGGTTTGAGAGTATTCAGAAATGCATGATAAAAAAAGTAAAATATTCTTTAGATGTTCACGGGATTAATTATTTGTTTCCATTTATTATGGTGGATGATGTGATAAGGATAATTAATAAAAAAGGTGTGATGTTTAGTGTTGGTGTTAATAATAATGTAAGGTTTAGTAATAACGACGGGCATATACCATATGCTGGTGATATAGATTTTGGTTCGAAATACGAAGGTACTGATGGTTGGAGTGTTGAAATGTGTTTAATGCAACCTTTTATATCACTTTATAAGTATTATGAATTAAAAGCAAGGGTAATTGCAAAAGAGCAAGGCATTAAAATATTTGAAGATCCTGTTATTAGAAAGAAGTATGAGAAATATGTTAGAAGGCTTGAATATGGATTTTCTCTAAAAGAAATAGGTGGATGGTTAAAACATCTAGATGGGAGCCGTCTTCCAGTTAAAAAAGCTATTTCATTGTTTTTAGATAAAATGATTGATAGGGGTGTTGTTGTTCCAATGACATGTGTTAAAGACGATTACGTGTTTAGGGGATACAGGCATGGTGAGGATGTTAATTTTGGTTTGGAAGAAAAGAAAATAGTCGGCTTTATGCTGACGTCTTTTTGTCAAGGACTTGGGAAAAAATATTTAAGTGGAGTGGATATAGAAAAAGCAACAGTTTTACTGATAAGAAGAGGTTTAGATGAAGGTTTTCTTATAAAGCCTGAAAAGTTTATTATGGGAGCACCAAATACAATTGGTATAAGGTTTTCTTTACACGGTGCAGTAGTAGAGCAGAATAGTAAATCATTGTTTGATCATCAAAGTGGATGCTCAATTAGAGATATTATGACACAGGCAGGATATTTGACGCCAATAAAAGTAAATAGTGTATTAACAAAGGAGGATAACGAAAGTGACGTGGAGCAATATCAAGTTACATTTGATCAAAATAATCGTGAAGGAATTAAAGAAAGAGGATTGCTTCAGGCAAAAAAAAATGGTTTAATTTTAGGGTCGTTAAGAGCTAACGCAAGAAAATTAAATAAGAAGGCTAGACTAACAAAAAGGGAGATAACATTACTCGCAACAATTTCATCTACTAGAGATTTGCTGGCAGCACTAGGAGCAGAGATAAGTGTTGCAAGTCGCGGTTTTAATAATAGTATTGAGAGATATTTAAGGGAATATGAGGCGGACTCTGATATCAATAAGATGGTTAGGTTTATGAGAGACGCAAAAAATAATCATGTTTTTGTTTCTATTCATAGTGGTTCATGGAAATATCATGAATACATAAATAATACGGTTTGGTCGTTGATTGATAGAATAAAAAGGGGGTTTGAAGAAGAAAATAAAGATCTTAATGCGATCGAATGGGATGAGATGTGGTCAGGAAAGCAAAGACTTTTAAATATGGAAGATAAAATACTTTCAGATTTAATAATAAGCGCTGAAAGATGGATATTTGAAATGAGGTTATATTATTTGTTATATGAGATTTCTTTCCTTTTCTGTCATTTGAATATGCGTGATGATAAAAATACTCAACGTCTTGCTAAAATACAGAATGAGTTAAGGCTTGTTCAAAACGATATTATAAGATTTGATAAGAGCTTAGCAAGTCTTATTGATCAGTTACTTGGAAAGATAAAGATATTTCAAATTGATTATAAAAAATTGAAATATTTTGCCATTAAGAATATGAAAACAAAAAGTGCTGAAGCTATTGATTTAATAAAAACGATTGATTTTGTAGCAGGAAATTATGGGGTGATAAATGAGTTTTATAAATATGCACATTGTATGCTGCTAAAGATAAACGCTCCTCATACGAGACAGGGTGAAATGTTTAGTAAAATAAAAGATTACATTTCTTCTCAAATTCTTATTTATTCAAAAAAATATAATTTAATTGAGAATTCTGTTAGAATTGTTCCTTCAGAATTTTTTGGCAATAATCAATCACTGATATTGCTTGTGGCGTATGGTAACAAAGAGTTTGATTTCTTGACTGGCGTTATGGTTAATATTATAAAAAAATATTTTAATAGTTTAGATTTTAGATTCATATTTTTACATGATATGCCACCTAATATGCGTATTTATGCTCCGAAAACATCAACTGATTTTTATGGTAAAATGGCGTATGAGGCATTGGTTGAGTTAGAAAAGGAATATACAGATGTTGATAATAAGGTCTATCTGGCATGCACAGGACAAAAATATACAAAAAAAGCATATGTAAGCGAAGATATCGAGACTTATTTTGAAAAAATGGAAGATAATTTAGAGGTTTTTGTTCAGGATATTAGTAAAAGCTTATTTATTGAAAAGTATAAGTTTAAATCTGAAGAAATTATGAAAAATAAAAAAGTTGATGTTGGTATCATTACTGTAGTTGCAGATGAAGCGCGCGCAGTTAATTCAGTATTAGTAAATTATCCTGGTTTTGTCGATGAGGTACCAGGGATGCAGACTGGATACGATTATAGTATTGGATATTTGCCTTCAAGAGATAGTGATATGCATTCAATTGCATGTGTTCAATCATTAAAACAGGGAAATACAGCGATAATGCCTCTTTATCAGGCAATGGTAGAAGAATATGACCCATATCTCATGGTTTTAATAGGGATTAGCGGTCGTATTGATCAAGAGTACAGTATTTGTGACGTTTGTGTGCCAAATTATGTGTTGAATTATGATTTTAGAGCAGAAACACCAGAAGGAGTAAAACGCACTTTTGATCCATTGCCCCCTTTAGAGCAGTGGATTGTAAAAATAATAACAAGAATGCAAAGAAAATTTTCAGAAGAGCTTGTGTTTGATGCATGTGAGGATTCATATAAAGAAAAATTTTGTGTTTCTCTTGGCCCTATAGGTTCAGGCGGGGCTGTAGTAAAAGATGAAGATAGTGAAATAAAAGACTGGTTGAAATCAACAAGTAGAAAGACATCTTCATTAGAAACTGAAGCTGTTGGTTTTGCTCAGCAATATCAAAGTAATCAGCTGAAAAAAGGTCTTAGCACTAAAGGATTTATGATAATTAGAGGGATAAGTGACAAAGCTGATCAAGATAAGGATAAAAAATACCGAGTTCAGCCAGCAAAAAATGCAATGTTGTTTTTAGAGAAGTTTCTCTCGTTTACTAATAAATCCTTTGAGGGAGACATTTGACATAGGGTTTATATATACATAAGTTATTATAGTCAGTATAATGCTTAATTTAATGCATATTTATGTGATAGAAAATGATTTGACAAAGTTGGTTCAAAATATTGATCCTAAGTTGAGCGATCCGGGTAGAGCCGTATGTCAATCGTTTGACTGATGCGGGAATGTTGGTTTCAGATGATGTGAAGCGTAAGATTTTTGTGTTAGCAGGGGAGTTGGAATAATCATTCTGAAAGAGATCCAAAAAAAAAGCAAAACAACCGACTTGTTCATCCTGAATAAGGTATAAAATGTCGTTGGCAAGATATGTAATGTATTCGTTGTTGATTATTGTTCATAGATTTTGATAAAAATTTTGTTACGCGTATGTATACGCGAAAATTTTTATAGGCCAGTAACTCCTTTTATATCAATAGCATGTAGCCTCAGTATGATATTTACACTGTAGAGGTCAGTGGTTCGAATCCACTATCGTCCACCCACACACACCCTAAAGGCCTGCAAAGAAACGACGTTGCGGGCTTTTTTTATTCCCCCTTCACAACTTGCGCATGTTCTCTGGGAACGCCGAGCCCCGGCTCGGCACAAAGAACGGATAACGAGCAGAGCATTGCACAGCAGGACTTCGTCTGCCTGGAAAGTAATATAGCTGTCAGTATGATATTTTTGCTCTACTATCGCCCACCCTACACCTCAAAGCTTGCGAACAGCAGGCTTTTTCATTTCTTCGAAAATCTCTTGTCAGGGAAAAACCGGGCATTCCCTGCTTGTCGGTGTGATCCTGCATGTGCTCTATGCCGAAGAGGATAAAAGCCTCAGTGGTGTTTACGATACCCTGAAATTCATGCTCACCTTTTCTCACCTGAAAGAGGGTGCCCATCCGGTTGTGGCTGCCTGTGCAAGGGAGATGCTCAACAAGACGGAAAACGAACTCTCGGCATCAGATTTCACCATTCGTGATCTGATGAACAGTGAGCATCCGGTAAGCCTCTACCTTGTTGTTCCTCCAATTGATATTGAACGAACAAAACCGCTGATGCGGCTTGTTCTGAACCAGCTCGGGAGGCGACTGACCGAAAAGATCGAGTATGGAAAGGGCAAGAAACATTACCAGCACCGGTTGCTGATGATGCTCGATGAGTTTCCCAGTCTTGGACGGCTTGGCTTTTTTGAATCGGAACTGGCCTATATGGCCGGATACGGCATCAATTGCGTCATGATTGCCCAGTCACTGAACCAGATCGAAATGGCTTACGGCCCAAATAATTCGATTCTCGATAACTCACATGTACGGATCACCTACGGTGCTCTTGATGAACGGACGGCCAAACGGATTTCCGATCTTCTCGGGCAGGCCACAGAAAAACGGCTGCAGATGAACTTTGCCGGCAACAGGCTTTCACCCTGGCTTGGCCATATCATGGAAAGTGAGCAGGAAACTCCGAGGCCGTTACTCACGCCCGGTGAAATTCTCCAGTTGCCGGGTGACGATGCTTTGGTGATGATCGGCGGATTGCCTCCCTACCGGGCAAAAAAACTCATGTACTATCAGGACGAACGCTTCAGGGAGAGGGCCTGGCTTCCAGCTCCGGATGATCCGGATGAGCAGTACGCAGAACTTCTCAAAAAAGGGGAGTGTAATTCATGGTTCGACCCGGCAGCCTGCAAGGTTCAACGGGCAGACGTTCCTTCAGGGGAGGTATGCTGGAACAGTGCCGCTGAATCCGGAACAGTGCTGCCTGATGAAGAAGGGTCAACCGAGGATCGTGCTTTCCTTCATCGGGATGATCCGGATGATTTCTCTCATGAAGAGAGCATTCCTGAAAACACGCTTGCTGTAGAGGATGCCGTCATCAACCGGAATGGGAGTCAATTCGGACGGTCGCCCATTATCGATTTAAGCAGAACACCACAAGGAGGTCATTTACCATTATGAAACGCAAGAACATTCACCCCTACCTCTCTCCGGAACTCTATGCCCAGTTCAAGGCATACTGCAAGAGAATCAATGCAACGGAAAGCAGCGTCATTGGATCAGCGCTGAAAGAGTATTTTGATGATTCCAGCGATATGAAGCTGTTGTTGCGAAGGCTTGACAGGCTTGGCCGTCATGCAACTCGGCTGGAACGGGATATCAATGCCATTGCCGAAGCGTTCGCTGTTTTTATGCAGCTCTGGTTTTCCCATACCCCGAGTATCGGTGAAAATGAAAAAGATGCTGCAAGAAGGGAAGCCTGGAATCAGTACCAGAAATTCGTTGAGTACGTGGCAACCCATATGGCTGGAGGGCACCGGTTCATTGATGACCTGGTGCAGGACACCATAGCCGATGAAGATGAGCTGCATAAGGCGGTCAGTAACAATGCAGATTGATGCTGAGGATGAAAGTTTGCTGAAAATGACGTATATTTACCGATCATCTAACCATTCAGTAACGTAAGAAACTACTGGTTGTAAGCCGTTTTTTATAACGATTCATATAAGCCGTGAATAAAAAGAGATTTATGGTATAAGTGGCTGATAATAAGGATATTAACGGTCTTTTATATGATTTTGAATTTGCGGCTTATATTGATTGGAATTAAAAAGTCTGCGGTAATGGCGGATCCATCAAATTCTTTTTAGAAGAAGCCTTCTGGTGCAGAAAAATAACAAGGAGAAAGCAATTGAATCTACTGAAGATCAGCGTGGCAATCGAGAACCTACTTCTTGACCCAAACAATCCACGCTTTGCGGATATTTCCAATGATGCATTGAATATTGACCGTTTGCGGTTCTCAGAGCCGGCTATTCAGGCTCTTGCCTATGAAAAAATGAACAATCCGAAATTTGACACACTCTCTCTCGCTAACTCAATCGCGACTGTTGGTTTTGTACCTGTTGATAACATTGTTGTCTCAAGAGTAAATGAATCTCAATACTACATAATCGAAGGCAATCGCAGGGCCACTGCGATTAAGTTTCTGTTAAAGCAATATGAGATCGGTCAGACAACTCTTTCAGAGCTAGAAATCGGAAAACTGAGGGTACTTGATGTTCTTCTTGTTGACGAACAAGAAAACCAACTTGAAAACACCGGTATGATCATTCAAGGTATTCGCAACGTCAGTGGTATAAGAGAATGGGATGCCTTTCAAAAGGCCCAGTTCATCAATGATATGATCGAAAAGGGGAAGCAGCCAGGGGAAATATCTCGAACAATTGGAATGACGGTTAAGGAGATAAACCGATATTACCAGACATACAGTGTAATGCTTCAATTCAAGACAGACGAAGAATACGCTGAAAAGTGGAAGCCAAGCTTCTTCAGCTATTTTGACGAAGTACTCAAAAAACCAGCGTTGAAAAGTTATCTGAAATTTAACGATGAGTCCTTCAGGTTTGACAACATTGAGAGCCTCAAACAATTCTATGATTGGATTGTACCCGATGAAGATGGCCAAGTTACTATTACTGATGCTCATCAAGTTAGACGACTGTCCGAGCTTGTTGGTGACAGGGTTGCGATCAGCTATCTCGACGACAGGAACTTCGACAAAGCAGTAAACTACATCAATCACAAGAACTTCAATCAGAACAAAGTATCGGTCACCGAATCCATAAATAAGATTCAAGCAGCAATTTCCGCTTTGAAGAATATGGTAGCAGAAGGACTAGAGAAAGAGTTGAGTGATGAAGATTTCCTCGACTTAAAAAATGGCGTCGAGAGCATGGTGGTCAACATGCGCCGAGTCGAGACACTAAAGAACAATGGATGACGCTATCTTTCTTTCTTTAAGGAGGCGGGCTAACGTTTTTAAGTTTGGAACCGAGAATCTGCTCAATGAGTATTTCCAAGCGCAAGGAAAGAATTCCTTCAAATCAGCTGAACTAGCACAAGGAAACGTGACGAATTTTACTGAGTATGCAACTGAGAAAATTCGTGAGTCCGAAGCTAATAATACAGCATGCATTTTCTCCTCGGTTTCAAAAGACGTCACAACATTTAATGCGAATTTCGACGATGTTCAACAGATCGAAAATAGGCTGCTAAAAATGCACTGGCGAGACTTCGAGTATCTCTCTTCGAGTATTTTGGAAACTGGTTTCGATGCAGTCGATGTACGAACCACGCAATCATCTGGCGACGGGGGGGTCGACTTTGAGGGTAAAATATTAATCGGGTCTTCAGAGGCAAAACTTCGCTATGGCGAAATCGAAGTCTATGGCCAGTCAAAGAAGTATGCAGGAAATGTTGGAATCTATGACATCAAGTCATTTGTAGCATTTGCAAACAGCAAGAAAAGGAACTACGTACATCATCCTCAAATTTTCATGTTCTTTACGACCTCTGAATTTGCCAGCAGTGCGCTCAAGGAAATCGAGGAGAACGGTTTCATTGGTTTGAATCGATCGCAGATTGCACTTTTAATTTACAATCACAGAGATCGTCTTTTGACTAGATCTGAGGTCATTCGTACCCAGGTATTGGGATCCTGAACCCAGAATCTCTAATATCGACATTACCCTATCAATTTCTGCGAAATCGTAGGTCAAACTAGCGTTATGTTTAAGTGTATTTTTCATAAGGAGTAAACATGCAATTTGCCGTTGCTCTTATAGAATATTTGATATCTGGAATTGTCGCGTCAGTCTGGATCACGGCTATTGCCAGAAACTACATTCAGATCCCACTTGCCGATATAAAAGAATACAAAGAAATATTTGTGATAGTTTATTTTCCAATCGCATACATATTGGGCATATACGTTGATACGACGTCATCTTTTTTAATAAGAAGAGCGAAAGAAATTGATGCTGTAGCGAACGATTCAAATAAACCATATGTATGGCTTAGAAACAGGTTTGTGTTTACATATGAATTTATTGCAGGAAAACAAAAATAGATTCTTACGAGCGAAGTGCGGAAATCCTTTCATACTCAATTCCCGATGCAGTCAGAACAATGGAGGCATATGTAAGTCGCGACCGAATTGCTCGCGGCGTGGCATTAAACTCATTCGCAGGTGCAATTACCGCGTTGGTCTATGCTCCATGCGAACTGAAAAATCCAATTTTTTTCGGCTGCATGATAAGCTTCATATACTCTCTTTTCATGTACAAAAGATTGCGCCGTCTTTCATCGCGTTTTAAACAAGTTGCTCTTTCGAAAATGAGTAAAAAACAAGTAGACGCAGATACGCCATTAACCTAACAACTTATCCCAACCGCCCCACTGATAAAGCAAGCGACTTAACTCCAACGTTATGCATTGATAGGAGATAGCAAAATGATAATGGAGTATCTAACTGCAATTCTTGTTTTAATTACCGGAATATACGCTTATCTGACGCACCGTATGGCAATGGCAAGCGAAGCATCCGTTGAGGCGATGAGACTGCAATCCGAATCCATGTTACGGCCCTATATATCAGTATCTCCTTTTATTCGACCGCAGGCTCTTTCCCTATACCTTAGAATAGTAAACACTGGTCGTACTGGAGCCCAGAACCTGCGGCTTGCGCTGGATCGTGATTTTTACCAATGGGGAGAAAATAGGGAGGAGAACAACATTCGGACTCTAAACGCTTTTTCTCTTCCAATTGACAGCTTTCCTCCTGAAACAGAGCTTCTCTTTGCTCTTGGTCAAGCCTGGGTACTATTCGCAGAAAATGCAAATCCCGCAACCACGCCCCTTCAGTTCAATGTAACTGCAAAATATGAGTTCTTCGGTAAAACGGTAGAAGAATTGACCCGTATTGACCTACGACCATACCTCAGATCGGAAGGAGACCACGATCCCATTGTTGAAGAACTTGAGAGGATAAGAAAGGTATTAGAGAAAAAGTAACGCCTAAAACCGGCCAAACACTAAAGCAGCAAACCCCGCAGCAAAGGTCAGGCCTAGTGTGTTATCCATAAACAATGAAGATGACCGTATGCCTGCCTTAAAACATATAAATTAATTACTTGCCGCTCAACGACTTACGAGGATGCTTTTGACGGCTGTTGTTGCGAAGGCTTGACCGGCTTGGGCGTCATGCCACCCGTCTGGAACGTGATATCAATGCCATGGCTGAAGCGTTCGCTGTTTTTTATGCAGCTCTGGTTTGCCCATACGCCAAGTATCGGTGAAAATGAAAAAGATGCAGCAAGAAGGGATGCCTGGAACCAGTACCAGAAATTTGTTGAGTATGTGGCAACCCAGATGGCTGGCGGTCACCGGTTCATTGATCATCTGGTGCAGGATACCATAGCCGATGAAGATGAGCTGCATCAGGCGGCCAGTAACAATGACAATTAATGCTTATCAGGAAAGTTTGCTGAATATGACGTATATTTGCCGATACTCTAACCATTCAGGAGCTTATGGAGCTACGGGTTGTATGCAGCGGTCTTATGCTGATCCATATAAGTCGCTAAGAATAGGGAAATTAACGGCGTTTTATATGATTTTGAATTTGCGTGTTATATTGGTTAGAATTATAAAATCTGCGGTACAGGCGGATCCATCTAATTATTGTTAGCCATCACCATCAACCAAGGAGAAAATATGGCCACCAAGGCGAAGTATTCAATCGGCGACATCGTGAAGCTGAAGTCCGGAGGCCCGGAAATGACTGTTCAAACTCTCCCGACCGTCGGAAATGAATATTACTACTGCCAATGGTTTGCGGGAAAGAAGCTTGAGCAAGGCCGCTTTCCCGCAGATTCCATCGAACTTGTTCAGCCAGAGAACAAGTAATGGAAGCCAAAGAGGTGGCGTCATGGATGCTCGCCCAGATTACCAAACATGGCTGTATCTACCAAGATGACGTCGTTGACCATCTCGTCAAGAGTGCGTCCGAGTCACTGCTCCGCGAGAACAGCGAGGGAAATCTCGTTCTCGGTCGCGCGGTTCTATATTCGTTCATGGCAGTGTCGGAGCCCAGCGTTGTTTGGGTAAAACCGGACAGGTATTGGCGGTGGCGGGTAGATGAGGACGAACCTGGTAGAGAAGCGAGAGGTTAGCGGAGCAATGATGGCTAACATTTTATTTCACGTTTTGCCGTAAGTATATGACAGATCCTTGGTTAACTGCAATCATCGCATACGTCGTAGCAGCAGTCGGGTCGTTCATCCCGACGCTGCTCGCGATATTGCGCGGTGTGACACCGCACGATGGTGGAGCCTCCTTCGATAAGTCACCACACTTCAGCGATGAAGCAAGGACCCGTCTATCTCAGCACTTTTCGCGAATCGCCGGAACTTTAGGCTTTTGGAAAAAACAAGCTGAGATTTTCCGGCGGCTGCACTACTACACGCTGTTCTGGACTGTCCCAGCCACGGTCATCATTCCATTCCTTGTACAAGCGATCGAACCCGGGAACGCGTCGAAATGGATGGTCACACTGGTTTCAGCGCACACTGCGATATTGCTCAGTTTTCACAAAGCCCTCAAAGTGGACTCGAATTTTCGGACTTGGCGCGAAGGTGAATCCAACTTCTACGACTTTTATCGTCGGATGCTTGATCGACCTCACATGTTCGGTGAAAGCGAAGAACAACAGTTAGCAGCCTACTTTGACGCCGTTGAAAACCTCAGGAGCTTCATCCGCAATCGAGAGATTGACAACACACCATCTGTGGAAGAGGCCCAGAAACAGCTTCAAAAGGATCCGCTGACTCGAACAGAGAAAACGGTATAACCAAGCTGTCATCCGGAGCCGACGATCACGCGAGTTTTTTCAATCAGAGTTTGCTGGTGACGGCCCGGTTCCCGCTGTTTGGCCAAGAAGACGAACCCAATGAAAAGGACATCGATCCGCTCAAAATCCGTGAAGCGGCTATTCTCCGCATCTGGTGGTTTTTGAGCATTTTCTGGGTGCAAGACGCGACTCGTTGATGGAAAGTCTGGCGCATGCTTTTGAAAGCAATTTTTGTGAGGGTTCGGCAGGATAGGATGTTACCTCAACCGCCTGGAACGTGCTATCAATGCCATGGCTGAAGCGTTCGCTGTTTTTGTGCAGCTCTGGTTTGCTTTTACGCCAAGCATCGGTGAAAATGAAAAAGATGCAGCAAGAAGGGAGGCCTGGAACCAGTACCAGAAATTCGTTGAGTATGTGGCAACCCAGATGGAAGGGGGGGCATCGGTTCATTGATGATCTGGTGCAGGACACCATAGCCAATGAAGATGAGCTGCATCAGGCGGTCAGTAGCAGTGAAGATTGATGCAACTCAAGTAAGTTTGCTGAATATGACGTATATTTCCCGATGTTCTAACCATTCAGGATCTATTTAATGTTAGTCCTATATAGAGAGATGAAGGATTCGAAGTATCAAATATTTGTTTCATATTCTGGGCACGACAGCTTCGAAGCGGAGTTGCTTCAGTTTGCAATCGAAAAGTCCCTTGGGAATGATATCGTTTCTGCATGGGCTTTTCAGAGAGACCAAAAACGCTCTGAAAAAGAGATTGCGAAAAGCCTTAAAACAAAAGTCAAGGAATCAATAGCAACAATATTTCTGGTATCTCCTACCACATTGGAATCTTGTGCTACTCAATGGATGGAGCTAGCTTATTCAGATGCGTTTGATGTAGAGACATATGTACTTTTACACCATATTTCTTACACTGAGTTAAAAAGTAAAGAAAGTGGAGTCCCTCCGCTTCTTCTGTCTAGTCAGTGTAATGATGCTACTGACTGGAAAAATGTTATTTCTGAGATTGGTCGTTTAATTAAGGAGGAGAGAAGCTGATGGCTGAAAGGATATTTGTGTCCTACTCGCATGAGGATAGGAAATATATAGATGGTCTGAAAGAGATTCTTCAGAAGCATGGAGTAGTAGAAGGTAATGAAATCTCTATTATAGATCCATTTTCTGGGGTATTTTCTGCTGGAGAAAATATTCGGGAAACTATAAAAAAAGAAATTCAGTCAGCGAGCAAAGTCGTAATTATCTATACAAGCAACTCTGACTCTTCCCAGTGGGTTAATTACGAAGTTGGAATGGCAGACGCCCTTAATAAACCAGTAATCGTAGTTGGCACAAGAGGGTCTGGAAAAACAACATTATTGTCATCTTTAAAACACATTCAGCTGATTGAGATAGATGACATGGGCTAACCAACGCATCGAACAGTACCGGCTAATCCAGTGCTTGTTCAACGCTACAAGTCAGCCAGCCTCTCATGCGAAACGTTTAGCGTCTGAAGGGGGGAGAGAAAGCCATGGCGAAAAGAGTGTTCTTCAGTTTTCACTATAAGGATGTTGCAGACTTTCGAGCAAACGTCGTGCGCAATCATTGGATGACAAAGCCGGACAGGGAAATTTGCGGCTATTATGACGCATCCATATGGGAGGCTGCAAAAAAACAGGGAGACAGTGCTCTACAACGACTAATCAATGCCGGACTGGAGCGAACATCGAACACTTGTGTACTAATCGGAAGCCAGACTTACGATCGGCAATGGGTTCGCTACGAACTCCTAAAGAGCTTCAAGAAAGGTAACTACTTGTTTGGAGTGCATATCAACTCAATCAAGTCGAAGCACGGCCAATCAAAAATAAAAGGCCCTAATCCATTGGAATATGTTGGTGTGACTTTCTCTGATTCTGGTCTTACAGCCACGTTGTGGGAGAAAACAGATGGCAAATGGGTCAAGTATGAGAAGATCGACGGTTCTGCTTCCTATCAGGTCGAGGTGGCTCAGAAATATCGAGGCAATGGATATAACCTTGTTAATTTCTTCGAAACTTATGATTGGGTTACCGATGACGGTTTCAACAACTTCGCAAAGTGGGTTGGGTAATGGATAAGTATAGAGAATGTGAACGTTTACCATGATTATAAACATGAACGCGCACATCATCTTCATCATTCCTCCTACTCGCAAGCGTGGTTGTGTGCAAATCTATTTCGTTAGTCCGCTGCGCTGACTCATCAGGTCTATAAAAAATATAAATGTATTGGAGGTCTTATGGCTCGAAAAGTATTTTTCAGCTTTCATTACGATCGAGACGTCCGTCGCGTTGTCCAAGTGCGTAATTCGTGGGTCGTGCGACGGGCTGGTGAAGCACAGCCTTTCTACGACAAGGCTGATTTTGAGGAGGCAAAAAAACGAGCTGGTGGCATCGAGAATTGGATTGAAGAGCAGCTTAAAGGAACATCCGTGACTGTCGTGCTCTTTGGTGCCGAAACTTATGATCGCCAGTGGGTTCGTTATGAGATCAAGCGTAGTTACGAGCTCGGCAAAGGTCTCTTGGCTATCGACATTCACAAAGTCAAGGATCCACAGCTTGGTGTAGACACTCAGGGCAAGAACCCTCTTGATTACTGGACAGTGAAGCATAACGGGCGCGATGTAAAGCTGTCCAATCTCTATCAAACCTACGACTGGGAACGCAACGATGGTTACAACAATATGCCGAACTGGATCGAAGCAGCTGCAAAGGCTGCCGGGCGCTAAGATGTCATGAGCCTGTACGAGTTAGCCATACTAGGCGCTGTCACGCCTCAAGAGCGCGCAGCGCTCACCGCAACCATAGCAGAAATGGTCGGAGAGTTCGGGCTTGCACTTGATGATGAGGTGATCGTTCATGATGGATCATCTATCGCCGGTCGCGATAAGCACGCAGCTTTTGCTGCCGTATATTTCGGTAGTACTGAGCAACTAGATTTGGAAGCGGCGCAGGATCTTGTTCTCTCAAGTGCGCCGGTGATTCCCTCGGTTACTCTTGGAGTGGATTTCAATACAGCTATTCCTGACTTTCTCCAATCTGCTAACGGTTTAGGTCGTCAAGCGGGAGATCTCGATATGTTCGAATTGGCTGCGGCAATGCTCGAATGCGTAGGTTTGCTCCGCGCTCAGCGTCGCGTTTTCGTTAGCTATCGTCGGACGGAGTCGCGGGAAGCAGCAGTGCAACTCCACGATCTTATTTCGGCACGCGGTTTTGATGTTTTTCTCGACACACATGATATTCGCCCCGGAGACGCGTTCCAAGATGTTCTTTGGCACCGCCTAGTTGACTCCGATGTCATGCTTATGCTAGATACACCTAGCTATTTTGACAGTCGGTGGACGCGGCAGGAGATAGGTCGTGCACGAGCAAAGGATATCCAGGTACTTCGCGTCATTTGGCCCAATCAAAAACCTAACAAACTGACCGACCTTTCTGAAACGATCTACTTAGATATTGGGGATCTCGAGGTCCCAGTTGGTCGGATAAAGAAGTTTACCGCAGAGGCGATCGTGCTTCGAGTTGAGCGGCTGAGGAGCCGCAGCATAGCAGCCCGCTATATGTCCATTACTGGCAAGCTGAGAGCCGACGTCGAGAAAATTGGCGGTAGCATTGAGGCGATTGGGGCGCATCGTGCTATAGCGGTACGCCTGCTCGACGATCGGAGGATATGGGCCTATCCTGTCGTTGGAGTGCCTACAGCAGAGATTTTCAATGATGTAGCAGACAAGGCTCGTCATGCTGATCAGAAGGGAGTTCCCATCATCGTATACGACCATCTTGGCATCCGAGATAAATGGAGCGATCACCTTAAGTGGCTGGACATGCACATCTCTGCCGTTCGCGCTATTAAGGTCTCTGAGGCTGGGTGGACGTTAGCGGCATGGGAGGGTTGAGTATGAATGAAGCGATTTTTCTTTCTGCCAGTGTTCCCGATCCGAAACGAGGCCCCGAGTATGCTGAAACAGCCGATACAGTAGCGATTACTGCAGCCGTATCCGCGCTAGTCCACGTTACATTAGGCAGACGTATGCTCGTTTGGGGTGGACACCCGGCCATCACGCCGATGATCTGGATTGTGGCACAGGAAATGGGAGTAGATTACGGCCGCTGGGTCCGTTTATACCAGTCGCGATTCTTCCAGGATGAGTTCCCCGAGGACAACGACCGCTTTCAAAACGTCATTTATTCCCCTGATGTGCCCCATGATCGGGAGGGGAGTCTGCTTCTAATGCGTGAGCAGATGTTTTCTGAAAATAGTTTTGCAGCGGGCGTATTTATCGGTGGAATGGCTGGCATTCTGGAGGAATTTGAGTTGTTCAGCCGTCTTCAGCCGAAGGCTGTGGTTGTGCCGGTCATTTCGACTGGTGGCGCGGTACTTAAGGTTGCTGAGCGACTTAGCGCAGTTGCTCCTGATTTGCTAAATGACCTCGACTACGTGGGCCTCTTCCACCGTCACCTTGGGATTTCTGTTCGCGAAGAGCGTTACCGGAAACCCGAAGATCAGCCTTGCGAAGTCGTAAAGCGTTACTGGAAGCCTCCAGCGACGAAGCCATGATAGTGGAGGATTGAGTTGCTTAGGCTCAAGCTGGAAGTACAGCAAATGCAAGCTCAACAAAGCGACGGAGCCCATGACTTCACCTCAGCTCAGTGTTGGCGTTAGCCCCTCTCGCTTTCAAAGAGCATCAACATTTCACCTCGATATATTCCTCATATCCTTCCCTCACCTGACAAGACACTCGAAGTCATAACACGGACAACGAAACGCTTGTTCGGTACTTGAAGATCGTTCTCCATGCAATCTGATAAGGACATCATCTATTGGCTGTTTTTTTTATCATTTAGCGGGTAAATAGATAAGATTTATCTAAAAAATAGTAAAATATTTTGCGAAACTCGTAAAAAACAGTAACATAATTTCTATTATGTTGAATAAAATTGTTTCCAGGGTATGGAGAACCTCACGAATCAAAGGCGGATAGCTTCACTGCACAGCGCAGTTGCTCCTTTACGGCATTTGCTTGAAAATGACTCCGTCACTGAGATTATGCTCAATGCTGATGGTCGTGTTTGGATTGATGAAATCGGGTGCGGCATGTCCTGTACCGATGTTGTCATGAGCACTGAAGAGGCTGAGCGGATGATTCGCCTTGTCGCTGCAACTTCGAATACGGAAATCAACGAACGCAATCCATCACTCGCAGCAAAACTTCCGGGATGGGGAGCACGGCTTCAGGCTTCTGTTCCTCCCATTGTTGATCGCCCTGTATTCGCGTTGCGCAAGCCTGCCAGAATGGTGTTTACGCTTGATGATTATGTGCAGCGGGGCATTATCAGTCCGGAACCTGCCCGGTTGCTTGAGCTTGCCGTGAAATCAAGAAAAAACATACTGATCGGTGGTGGTACGGCATCCGGAAAAACAACATTTGCCAATGCCTTGCTGCAGATTGTCGCCGGTACACAAGACCGGGTTTACATCGTTGAAGACAATCCCGAGTTGCAGTGTTCAGCAGAAAACATGCTCCAGATTCTTGTGCAGGCTTCCTCTTATACCCATCAGAGAGCGATCAAGGATGCCTTGCGTTACCGCCCCGACAGGATTATCGTCGGCGAAGTAAGGGACGGTGCTGCACTTGATCTTCTGAAAGCCTGGAACACTGGTCATCCCGGTGGTCTGGCAACCATACATGCCAATGATCCGGCAGGGATGCTTGATCGTCTGGTTCAGCTTGTCGAAGAGGTTGTCCCGAAAGCTCCCCGGTACCTTATCGCTGAATCCGTGGATATCTGCGTGCATATCAAGCGTGACAGGAGCCACCCTGCAGGGCGAGGCATCAGCGGGATTGTCAGGGTAAACGGTCTCGATGAGCGGGGGCAGTGGGTACTTGAACCTTTACTTGCCAGCCCGCAAACAACGTTTCATGTTCAGGGGCTGAGCCAATATGGTTTATATGACACGGATGAAATAATTCCGGTTTGAAAGAGGTGTTATTCCATTGAATCAACCAATCACTTGAACTGATAAGAGCATGAACAAAAGACTTCTTCTTTTCGGACTGCTGTTTTTTGCAGCCAATACCGCACTTGCTACTTCCACAGGAATGCCCTGGGAGACACCTTTGAATCAGGCGCTCGATTCCCTGACCGGACCGGTCAGCCGGGTGTTCGGTGCTGTTGCATTTATTGCATTGGGTTTCGGCCTTGCCTTCAGTGACGGCGGCGGGGTCATGAAAAAAGCGCTCTGGGTGTTGTTCGGTCTTTCCATTGCCTTCAATGCGGTGTCTTGGGGGCTGAGCTTCATGGGATTCAGTGGAGGTCTGACGGTATGATCGAAAGCTACGAGGTTCCTGTTCATCGTTCACTGAGCGATGTCATTCTGCTTGGTGGTGTGCCGAGAACTCCGGCCATCCTGCTCTGGACCACGGCAACTGCTCTCGGGTTCGGGATGCAGCAGATATGGGTTGTGCCGATTGCCATGGCACTGCATATGCTGCTTGCTACGCTGACCCGCAAAGACCCATTTTTTTTTGATGTTTTTTTGCGTGCCCTGAAATCTCCGAAAATTCTCTATCCCTGACCGGATATGTTCAGTCTCAAGCAATACAGGGAACCTTCTAACCGGCTTCCGGACTACCTGCCCTGGGCGGCGCTTGTCGCTCCCGGTGTCGTGCTGAAAAGGATGCAGCCCTGCAGAAAACAATCGCGTTCCGTGGGCCCGATCTTGCAAGTTCCTCGTCATCGGAACTTGCTTCGGCTGTCGCCCGGCTGAACAATGCCCTCAAGCGTCTCGGTTCCGGCTGGGCTCTTTTTATCGAAGCACAGCGATTCGAGCACTCCGAATACCCCGTTTCACACTGGCGGAATCCGGCGGCATGGCTGCTTGATCTTGAACGCAGGGGGCAGTTCGAGGAGGCAGGATCGCATTTCGAATCAGCCTACTTCATGACCTTTGTCTGGAAGATGCCGGGCAGTCAGAGCCGGAAATTCTCAAGCCTTTTCTATGACGATCAGGAGCAGAGTGAGCCCATTTTTGACAACGAGCGTGATCTCGATCAGTTTCTCAAGCAGATGCATGAGATTATGGATATCCTTGCCGGGGTCTTTGTGGAAGTCCATGAACTCGACGACCATGAGACCCTGACCTATCTGCACAGCACCATCTCCACCAATCGTCATTCGGTGCTGGCTCCTGAAACGCCCATGTATCTCGATGCCCTTCTGCCGGATCAGGCGCTGACGGTAGGGGACATCTGCATGCTCGGAGACCATTTTATTCCGACCATCACCTTTACCGGATTCCCCTCGACATCACTGCCGGGCATGCTCGATGAACTGAATCACCTGCAGATCGAATACCGCTGGGTGGTGCGTTACCTCTCGCTTGACAAGGAAGAGGCCAGGAAAGAGATCGAGAAGTACCGTCGCCAGTGGTGGGGAAAACGCAAGAGCCTTTTTACCCTCCTGAAAGAAGAGGCAACCAAGGAACCGTCGGCGCTGCTCGACAGTGCAGCGGCCAACAAGGCAGCCGACGCCGATGCCGCATTACAGGAGCTGGGAGACGATCTGGTATCGTTCGGCATCATGACCTGTACGGTAACGGTCAGCCACGGCGATCTTCAGGAAGCCATGCGCCGCATCAGGAGAGTGAAGCAGGTGATCCAGAGCCGAGGATTTGTGGTAAAGGAAGAGAGCCTCAACAGTAAGGAGGCATGGCTCGGCAGCATTCCGGGGCACGTCTATGCCAATGTTCGCCGTCCGGTCATCAGCAGCCTCAATCTCGCCCATATGATGCCGCTTTCCGCCATCTGGGCCGGTGAATCCTGCAATCGGCAGCTCCTTGAGAAAACCGGCAGCGGCATGGCGCATATCATCTGCTCAACCACCGGCAGTACTCCGTTCCGGCTGAACCTCAATATCGGTGATGTCGGCCATACCCTTATCGTCGGGCCGACCGGTGCAGGCAAATCAACACTGCTTTCGATGCTCGCCCTGCAATGGCTCCGCTATACCGGTGCCCAGGTCGTTATTTTCGACAAAGACCGTTCTTCCCGTTCCGCTACCCTTGCCGTGCAGGGAGACTACTACGAACCGGGCAGCGAACGGGCGGCCCTTGCCTTCCAGCCGCTTGCAAACATCGATGAATCGTCCGAACGGATATGGGCTTCGGAATTCATCCTGCTTCTCCTGAAGGAACAGCATCTCCAGGATACCCCTATCCTGAAAAAAGAGATCGACGATGCGCTTCAGAGTCTCTCATCGAGCGACCGTGAGCATCGCACCATGACGGTTTTCAGCGATCTGGTGCAGAGCCGGGAGATCCGCGATGCCTTGAGGCCCTACTCCATGCAAGGCAACTACGGAGAAATCTTCGATGCCGATACCGACACCATGCAGGATGGCGACTGGTTGACCATAGAGATGAACGCACTGATGAGTATGAGTTCCGAGGTCGTGATTCCGGGACTCTTCTACCTCTTTCACCGGGTTGAACAGCGGTTCGACGGAAGACCGACCCTGCTCATTCTCGATGAGGCATGGCTTTTTCTCAAGCACCCGATCTTCATGGGGCAGTTGCAGAACTGGCTGAAAACCCTGCGCAAAAAAAATGTCTATGTGGTCTTCGCCACGCAGGAGATTGCCGATGCGGCTGAATCGCCCATCATGGCAACTATCCTTTCGGCATGCCATACCAAGATCTATCTGCCCGATGACGAGGCGCTCACTCCAGCCATGACCGACTCTTACCGGAAGTTCGGGCTCAGTGACACCGAAATCACCCTGCTCGCAACAGCCCAGAAAAAAAGGGACTACTACTACCGTTCCGTGAAAGGGAGGCGCCATTTCACCCTGAACATGGGGCCCGTCGCACTGGCCTTTGCCGCTCTTTCAAATCCTGACGACCAGCAGTTCATGGACTCTATCGAGCGTGAGCTGCCCAAAGTTGAGCATGCAGCGGCACTCCTGAAATACCGGGGACTTGACTGGGCCGTGAAACTGCTTGAAAAGGGGAAAACACAATCAACACTGCAATCATGAACAGGAGGATACTATGAACCATACGATGAAAAAGAAATTGAAAACCATGATGCTGGGAGGCTTGTTATTGACCGGCAGCGTTGTTGTTCCTGTACACCATCAGGAAGCGCAAGCAGCGCTTACCGTGATCGACCTGACAAACCTCAAGCAGAACACTCTGACCGCAGTCAGAACGGCCGAGCAGATAAAGAACCAGATCGAGCAGATCAGGAATCAGGTAAAGTCTCTGCAAACACTTCCCGGTTCAACCTTCGGCCCGGTGAAGGCCATCTATGAAGGCAACATGAACGAACTGAACGGCCTGCTTTCCGATGTGCAGGGTATCAGTTTCGATCTGAACAAAATCGATGGCCAGTTCGACCAGTTGTTTCCTGAAGGCAAATGGGACAAGATCGATTTCAATAACTACGAACAGTATTACCGGGACTGGAACAAGGAACTCTCTGAAGCGGCAAAGACTGCCATGAAAGCGCAGAGCGTTATCCAGCGGTCACAGGCATACAACAACGAAGCTGCCGCTATCCTGAACCGGTCATCCGGGGCTGATGGAGATGTTCGTCAGCTTCAGTCAACCAACCAGATGCTCGGGCTGATGGCCGGGCAATTGAACGGTCTGACGGAAACGCTTGCCCTCAATGCACGGGTTACTGCCATGGCGGCAGCAAGTTCAGCCCAGAAGGAAGAGGCTGAACGGGCATTTTCCACGCAGATGTGGAGTGGTTACAGTGACTGGAAATCATCAGGCTCGAAGTACACAAACATGCCGAACCTTAAACAATAAGAGGAGAACCTGTCTTGGTACGCAACTATGTCATACTCGGAGTCATTATCGCGACGATCTTTTTTGCCGTCGGGTGCAAGGGACAAAAATCCGCAGTCCCGGAACCGCAGAAGGTGGAACAGGGCAAAAAATCCAATGATCTCTGGAAAGGGTACGGCGACTACAAGTCATCAGGCCCAAAATACAAGAACATGCCCGATCTCAAGAAATAGGCAATCGCTGACGCATGAATCCCGGTATCCTTACAGAGACGCTCAACCACTTTCTTGCCGTGTTCGGCGCGGGCTGGTCAAATCTCCAGCCTGCCATCAACGGTCTTACGGGCGTGCTGTTGAGTATTGAAATCGTGATGATCGGTCTCTGGTAGGCACTGGGAGGCGGGGAGCAGCTTGTCGCGGTGATGAAGAAGCTTCTTTATCTCGGAGTCTGGATGTGGATTGTGCGGTCGTTTCCCGCCTTGTCCAATGCCTTTGTCCAGTCCCTGATCCATGCCGGACAGATTGCCGGAGGGGGAGGAGGGCCAAGCCTCTTCGATCCTTCGAAAATCATTGAATACGGATTGACAACCACCGCTCCTCTCGTTGAAAAAATCAGTGGAATCGGTATCACGGAGATCGTCAACGGCCTTGTGCTTGCCCTGACCTACATCGGCATCATGCTGGCCTATATCCTCATTGCCTGGCAGATCTTCTATGCCGTACTGGAGTTCAATCTGCTTGCTGCCGTTGTCGGGATCTTTCTGCCGTTCGGTTTTTTTGAACCAACAAAATTCCTTGCCGAAAAAGCCATCGGAGCCATCGTTTCGTCGGGTGTCAAACTCATGGTGCTTGCCTTTATCATGTCGGTGATCGAGCCGACGCTCTCCACGCTTGCTTTTTCTGGCGATCTGAACTTTACGGAAATCTGGAGCGCTCTCCTGACAGTCGGTGCCGTTGCCTTTCTTGCCTGGAATGCACCGGGTATTGCCGCCGGTCTGCTGGCTGGCAGTCCGAGCTTGAGTGCCGGAGCAGCCTTGCAGAATGCCGTTGTCGGAGGTACCGGAGTTGTGCATGCGGGAATGGGGGCATACGGGCTTACAAAGATGGCTGTTGAAAAGGTCGGTGCTGGAGTGGGTGCTGCAAGCCAGATGATCGGTTCTCGTTTCGGATCCAGTGGTGGCGATACTCCGAAATCCGGGGGAGATTCCGATGCTGGCGGCTCATCGGGTTCAACTGGCTTACCTGCAGGTGGTTCGTCGCCGTCATCAGGTACGGCGACTTCCGACAGGGGAGGTTCTTCTGAATGGGGAGATGAACATCAGGACAAAGGAAAAGCTCCAAACTGGGCAAAGACTGCCCTTCACGCCATGCATACACCCGAAGAGGCCCGTCCGTCAGGCGGCAGTGCAACACCTCGATTGTAACATCAACACTTGATCAAGCATGAAAGCAACAACAAGAACATGGAACCCGAAAGGGGAGCTCGATACACCCTACAAGCGGGCAAAGCAGGAGTGGGATGACCGTATAGGAAGCGCTGTCGTCCAGGCAAGGAACTGGCGGTTGGCTGCATTTGCCATGCTCTTCTTTGTCGCCATGCCTGCCGTGATCGGAATGATCTATGTCGGATCCCTTCCCAAGAAGGTGCCGCACATTGTCGAAGTGGCAAAGGACGGCAGCGCACTCTATCGCGGAGAGGTAGGGGAAGCCTGGGCTTCGTACAAACCATCCGATCCCTCGATCAAGTATCATCTGCAGCGCTTCATTCAGGATACCCGGATGATCAGCTCCGATGGCGTTGTGGTCAAGAAGAACTGGCTCGATGCCTACAAGTTGGTCACGGCAAGCGGTTCCAACACCCTGAACGCCTATGTCCAGAAAGACGATCCGTTCATCCGGCTGGCAACCGAAAGGGTGAGTGCCGAAGTGCTTTCCATGGTACCGATTTCCTCTGACAGTTGGCAGGTGGACTGGAAAGAGTCCACGTGGGGAGTGCATGGAGAACAGCTTGGGGAGAGTTACTGGAGAGGCATTTTCAGGATCGTCCTGAAACAGCCCCAGACCGATGAACAACTGACGGCAAACCCGATAGGACTCTATATCGACGAGTTTCACTGGTCACGAATCAACCGATAACAACATCGCATCATGAAGAGATCGACAACACTGCTTGCTGTAGCGCTGATGGTCACCGCCATAACCGGTGACACCCTTGCAGGAGAAAAGAGAAGACCGTGGAACGTGATCGAGAACGCCAACAGGGAGTCGGCACAGAACCCTGACAGCTATGGCTACCATAATGCCATCATGCGCTACGATTTTGAAGACGGTGAGCTCTATCAGGTCTACGCTGCTCCGCTGAAGCTGACCGATATTCAACTCGAACCGGGAGAAAAACTGCTCGGTGATCCGGTATCGGGTGATACCGTGCGCTGTATCATCGGCAGAAGCAAAAGCATGGCCAACGGCCTTGAGCAGGAGCACATCTATCTCAAACCTACCAGACCGGGACTGCATACGACGCTCAGTCTCAATACCAGTTTGAGAACCTACCATATCGAGCTGACCAGCTATGAAAACACCTATAAGGCAGCGGTCTCCTGGAACTACGAGCAGTACAACCTCCGCCAGCTCAAAGCAGTTGAAAAAACAGCCACCGAATCCCATGTGAACCTTGCATCGCTGGATTTCGGGTACAGGGTGGAGGTGAAAAAGGGATCCAGACCCTCATGGCTTCCGGTAAAGGTATTCGATGACGGCAGGAAGACCTTTTTGCAGTTTCCCGAAGCCATGCTCTCGCGCGAAGCGCCGGTGCTCTTTGTGGTAGGGAAGTCCGGAGAGGTGCAGCTCGTGAACTATCGGGTAAAAAACGATTATTACATCGTTGACAGGCTCTTCGAAAAGGCTGAATTTAGAGCCGGGGAGAAGGGCGATATGATTGTCCGGATAACGAAACAGTAAAAGGATCGACCCATGAGCAACGAACGTCAAGAAGAGCTGGAGGAGCAGCAGAGTGTTGATCCGCATGTATCGAAAATACCGTCCGACGATCCCCGGCTTCAGATACCGAAAACAAGGAGCCGTACCCTGAAAAAAGGGCCGGTGATCGCCCTGACCGTGGTTCTGGTCGGAGCGATTTTTCTGGCGATCATGATGGCCGTGCAGCCTCCCAACAAAGCAGTGAAGGCGGAGAAAAAGGATGAGACTTCTGTATCCAACCAGCTTGCGATACCGGATATCATCAGGCAGGGCCCCGACAACAATAAACCGGTGACGCTGCCGGACACTTCGATAACCGCTTCGGTTCCCGATAACGTGCCGGAACTGGGCAAACCATTGCCCGGTGATCTCGGTCATGCGATGGTGAATAAGCAGAACGGCCGGTATCAGGGGAGTGGCTCATCGCAGCAGTACAATCAACCAGATCCGGTCGAACAGGAGCGTCATGCAGCCGTGACTTCAAGTCCGTTCTTTGGCGGTGCGGCAAATGCTGCCACACCTGCCAGTTCAGGCAGCAGCTTCCCTGCTGGCAGTGCTGACGCCGCACAAGGCCCTACACCGGCAAATACCTACGGGCGTGACCAGAACAACCAGGCACGCAAGAATGAGTTCTTCGCAAACGGGGGAGGGGAAGAGAAGGAGTATGTTTCGAAACCCATGAAAAAAGCGGCAAGCCGGTACGAAGTGAAGGCGGGATCAGTGATTCCGGCCATTCTGGTTACCGGGATTGTCTCCGATTTGCCGGGCAATGTCATCGCCATGGTGAAAGAGAACGTGTACGATACCGTGAGCGGCGATTATCTGCTGATTCCGCAGGGAACAAGGGTGCTGGGGAGATACGACAGTATGGTGAGTTACGGCCAGAAACGGGTGCAGGTGAGCTGGACAAGGATGTTACGCCCTGATGGATCGTCCATCGTGCTGGAGAATATGCCGGGTGTTGATCTGGCTGGCAATGCAGGATATAAAGGCAAAGTCGATAACCATTTCGACCGGTTGGTCGGTGGCGTGGTGCTCTCTTCGCTCCTCTCGATGGGAGCTACGGTATCACAGGGGACCTATACCGACGAAGCAAGCATGACCACCCAGCAGCGCATGGCTGCCAATGTCGGAGAGGAGATCAGCAGCACAGGAAGTCAGATCACAAAAAAGAACCTGGATATTCAGCCGACCCTGAACATCAGGGCAGGCAATACCGTGAACATCCTCGTCAACAAGGATATGATTGTTGACCCATACGAAAACTGATGGTCACCTTGAAAACTTATTGCGCAACCCGATTGCTGCGTTGGTCGGTGCTCGAAATCCTCACGTACTCAATGTACGCTCCGGCTTCTGCGCTCCGTCCGCCTTGCACTCGCGCCGCTCATCACAGTTTTCAAGGCAACCAATAAAGAAAGGAGCATTATGATTGATCTCGATATTCAGGTGCAGAGCGAACCTGTTACCCGAAGATTCCGGCTCAGGAAGGAGGTTTCGGAGGAGTTTGATCTCTATGTGAAGGCCGCACAGGAAAAAACAAAAGGCGCCGATGAATCTCTGGTACTTGAGGCGATTCTGAGGAATCATCTCAAGAGGGACAAGGGGTTTCGTGCTTGGCTGCAGCAGCGTGAGCATCAGAGTCAGGCCGGTCCTTGAAGGGGCATTACCTTGTCTCTAATCTAACCGGCACCCTCCTGCAGTATGTAAAATTGCTTATTCCGATACTTCAACTCTTCTGTAAACAGCCCTCTTTTCAGACTCACTGCACAATCCTTTTGACCGATGCGTCAAGTGAGAAGGCAGACGCGTTTTTTAGATGATATCGGCTTAAATCAGGTGAAAACGTTTAAAAAGGGTGAGATAGAATCGTATCTTTTATCTTGCTTAATCTATTTTTGAACGGGTTCAGTTTTTCAATTACCCACTATTGAGGAGCTCGAGAAATGGTCGAGATTGAAGACCGTTGGTTATCGATCCATGAAATTTGCAGTCACCTTGGTGTCAGTAAGGACACCGTTTATAAGTGGATTGACAAACATGCCATGCCGGCCCATCGTATGGGACGTCTCTGGAAATTCAGGAAGGATGATGTAGATAAATGGGTGAAAGCCGGTGGTGCGACTTCTCCTGTAGAAAAATCTGATAATAAAAAGCAATGAACTCCCTATAATGGCTGAAGCGATTCAAGAGAAGCTAAAACAATCACTCCGTGCGGCAGAAGGGCTCTATCATCGCCTGGTGTTGCTGGTGGGAGAGAGTGGCTCCGGTAAGACTGAGGTTCTTCGCGAATTTGCTGAAGAAATCGGAACAGAGGTCATCAATATCAATCTGTTGCTATCGGCAGAGTTACTTGGGTTATCAGAGACGCAGCGGGGGCTTCATTTGCCAGAAATTCTGGATAAGATCGTGGATAAAGAGCCGGTGACGGTGGTGCTTGATAACATCGAAATTCTTTTCGACCAGCGGTTGAAGCAAGACCCGTTAAGACTATTGCAGCTCATGTCGAGAAATCGCTCAGTAGTAGCAGCCTGGAATGGAAAAATTGAACAGGGCAGACTCATTTATGCCGAGCCCGGACATCCGGAATACCGGCAGTACGATGGTAAAGAGCTGCTTTTTGTCGGTATGAACGGAACAACAACTATTGATGATGCACCTATAAAAAATAAGGCTGAATGAAATACGGAGAGCTTATACAGTTTGACCCTATCGAGTCAGTTGTTCAGTTGCGCAAAGCTGACAATACCAGTGCAGCCCAGCAACTCGTCAATACCTATGTCATTTCAGACGAGATGGCAGACCGCCTTACACATCTTGTTTTTCCGCAATTGCAATTCGATCATCCTGTCGACAACAAAGGGTTGCTGGTAGTGGGTAATTACGGCACCGGTAAATCGCATTTGATGTCGGTAATTTCAAGCATTGCTGCAGATGCATCACTGCTCCCAGGGCTAAGCCATCCGGTTGTTCGTGAAAGTGCCAGTCAAATTGCCGGTCGGTTCAAGGTGATCCGCACCGAAATTGGTGCTACTACCATGTCACTGCGGGATATCCTTGTTTCCGAACTGGAAGAGCATCTCGATAAATTCGGGGTTGATTATGTTTTTCCCGATGCGAATATCATTACCAGTCATAAGCGGGCATTTGAAGACATGATGGAGAAGTTTGCCCAGGTTTATCCGGAGCAGGGGTTACTTCTTGTGGTCGATGAATTGCTGGACTACCTGCGCAGCCGTAAAGATCATGAACTTATTCTCGATCTCAATTTCCTTCGTGAGATTGGCGAAGTATGTAAAGATCTTCGTTTCCGCTTTTTGGCAGGTGTTCAGGAAGCTATTTTTGAAAGCCTTCGCTTCGCCTTTGTTGCCGACAGCATTCGCAGGGTAAAAGACCGTTTTGAGCAGGTCCAAATCGCTCGAAATGATGTCAAGTTTGTGGTGGCTGAGCGTCTGCTCAAGAAGAGCGTTGAGCAGCAGTCCCGCATCCGGGAATACCTGCTCCCTTTTGCCCGATTCTACAGCGGGCTTAATGAACGCATGGATGAGTTCGTGCGTCTCTTTCCTGTGCATCCCGATTATATCAATACCTTCGAGCGGGTTACTGTCGTGGAAAAGCGCGAAATACTTAAAACACTCTCCTTCAGCATGAAAGCTCTTCTCGACGAAGAGGTGCCACAGGATAAACTTGGGGTAATTGCCTTTGACAGCTACTGGAGCACGCTTCGCCAGAATGCATCATTTCGCACCCTCCCGGAAATCAGGGCGGTGATTGAATGCAGTGAGGTACTCGAATCACGTATTGAAAATGCGATCACCCGCAAACAATACAAGCCGATGGCATTGCGGTTGATTCACGCTCTTTCGGTGCATCGTTTGACCACAGGGGATATCTATGCTCCGATGGGTGCAACCGCAGAGGAACTTCGTGACAGGCTTTTTCTTTATGAACCTTTGATTGCAGAAATGGGCAGCGATGAGCCTGACAAGGATCTGCAAACTCATGTGGAAACTGTTTTAAAAGAGATCATCAATACCGTCAGTGGACAGTTCATCTCGTTCAATCCCGACAATCGCCAGTTTTATCTTGATCTGAAAAAGACCGATGACTTCGATGCCCTTATTGACAAAAAGACTGAAAGTCTGGATAACAGTCAGCTTGACCGCTATTTCTATGAAGCGCTGAAGAGGGTTATGGAGTGCCAGGATTCAACCTGGGTTTCGGGCTATAAAATCTGGCAGCATGATCTTACATGGCAGGAGCGCAAGGCCGCCAGAACCGGTTACCTTTTTTTTGGTGCTCCAAATGATCGCTCGACTGCTGTTCCGCAACGGGATTTTTACCTCTACTTTATTCAGCCAAATGACCCACCGCGTTTCAGGGACGACAAGCAAAACGACGAGGTTTTCTTTAGACTTAAAGGACCCGATGAAGAGTTTCTGACGGCACTGAAGAACTATTCAGCGTCACTTGATCTCGCTTCGACCGCATCAGGGCAAGCAAAGTCTACTTATGAATCCAAAGCAAACGTTCACCTGAAAAAACTGGTGCAGTGGCTTCAAAAACAGAGCAGCGACGCCTTTGACGTAACCTGGCAGGGGCGTACAAAATCCATGATGGAGTGGGCAAAGGGCAAATCCATAAGGGACCTTACAGGGATTTTACCTCACGAGACCATTAATTTTCGTGATCTGGTCAACACGATTGCCGGTATTTGCCTGGCTCCTCACTTTGCTGATCAGGCTCCCGACTATCCCTGTTTTTCAGTGCTGATTACTGCCAATAACCGGTCACAGGCTGCACAGGATGCGTTACGGGCCATTGCAGGGCAGAACCGCACCAAACAGGCTACCGCCGTCCTTGATGCATTGGAGCTTCTTGATAGCGAAAGGATTGATCCTCACAAATCAAGGCATGCCAGGTTTATTCTTGATCTGTTTAAGAGCAAAGGCCATGGTCAGGTTATCAACCACAGCGAGCTTATTCTGGACGACCACGGTATAGAGTATATGAACCCTGGAGCATCCCGTCTTGAACCGGAATGGGCCGTTGTTATCATTGCTGCACTGGTCTATTCCGGAGACGCAGTGCTTTCCATTCCCGGTAAAAAGTTTGATGCAACCATGCTTCAGCAGCTTGCGGCAACAGCTCTGGATGAGCTGGTCCGCTTCAAGCACCTGGAACAACCAAGAGAGTGGAATCTTCCTGCACTAAAGGCCTTGTTTGAACTGCTTGGAATGACACCGGGAATGGCCCAACTGGTCACACAAGGCAACGAAGAACCGGTTCAAGCTCTGCAACAGGCTGTTGAAAAAACAGTCAATCGCCTTGTGATGGCTCGTCAGACGATGAATGCCAGGCTCTCTTTCTGGGGAATGGATTTAGTTCAAAGTTCAAAGCTGGAAAGTTCAACGTCAATTATAGAGGCTACCAAGGGTTTCTTTGAGAGCTTGCAAGCGTATTCGTCGCCTGGCAAATTGAAGAATTTCAAGTACAGCGTTCAAGAGGTTGAATCCCATGCGGCAGCACTAAGGGCACTTGATGAGATTCAGCAACTCAAGGAAATTGTTACGGAGCATGGTATAACCATTTCATGGCTTGAAAGAGCGGTTGATACAGTTTCTGCCGGGACGGAATGTGATATTCCTCAATTCTCTTCCTGGGTAAAACAGGTACAGCAAGCGCGAAAGGAAGTCAGTGAGGCTCTTCAACTTGGAACCTTGAACCTTGAACCTGGAACTCTAAAAACCCTGAAAAAGGAGTACACTAACGCCTACATCGCAATGCACACCAAAGCACGTCTTGGTGTCAATGACGACAAGCGTAAAGCTGCCCTGCTCAATGACTCCCGCGTTCAAACCCTGAACAAGCTTTCAGTTATTGATCTGATGCCACGTCAGCAGCTTGGCGACTTCCAGAACCGGCTTGCCGGACTCAAAAGCTGCTTTGTTTTGACCGAACAGAATCTTGATTCTACTCCTGTTTGCCCGCATTGTGGGTTTCGGCCACTTCTAAATGAATCCATCATGATCGGGGCTGCATCAATGATTGAAAGGATGGATACCGAGCTTGACGCAATGGTAGCTGGCTGGAGTGCAACAATACTTGGTAATCTTAAAGACCCGATTACCCAGGCGAACATGAATCTGCTCAGGAGTGAAGATCGCCAGCCGCTTGAATTGTTTATCAAGTCAGGCGAACTGCCGGAACCACTTGACAACAACTTTGTTCATGCCCTTAAAGAGGTACTGTCAGGACTGGTAAAAGTTACGGTTAAGGCCAAAGAACTCGAAAAAGCTCTTCAGGTTCATAGCGGAGCCGCAACTCCAGGGGAGATGAAGAGACTTTTTGAGGAGTACATTGATCAACTTACAAAAGGCAAAGACCCGGCCAAGGTGCGGATCGTCATGGAGAATTAATCTATGGATACTCTCGGATTACCGATTTCCATTGAATCGCTTCTGCATGGTCAGGCAGTTGAGTGGGAGAGGCTCGAATTCAAGAAAGGCTGGAATCCGCAGGCTGTGCTCCACACGATCTGCGCTTTTGCCAACGACTTTCATAATCTTGGTGGTGGCTACATCGTGGTCGGTATCGAAGAACAGAATGGTCGGCCACAACTGCCACCTGTCGGCTTAAACCCAAATCAGCTCGATGCTATTCAGAAAGAGATCTTGCGCCTGGGGCATAACGCTATTCAACCATCCTACCACCCGCGGAGTGTACCCGTTACCTGGCAGGGTCAAACCATTCTTGTGATCTGGGCTCCCGCGGGCGAGACGCGCCCTTACCGGGCCAAGGTTAATCCTTCTGAAACTGGCAACGAATGGCGTGAATATATTCGAAAACAATCGAGCACCGTTGTTGCCAGAAATGACGACTTGAAAGAGCTGGTAAGCCTGACGGCAACTGTGCCATTCGATGACCGTTACAACCAGCAGGCCACGCTTGGCGATTTATCGTTGCGATTGATTGAAGAATTTTTGCACGAGGTGGGCAGTGAGCTTGCAGAGCAGGTCGCCCAACTTCCAATGGAAACCATCGGCAGGCAAATGAACATCGTAGGTGGCCCCAGTGAAGCACCATTCCCTAAAAACATCGGCCTGATGATGTTCAACGAACATCCGGAAAAATTCTTTCCTGTGACCCAGATCGACGTGGTCTATTTTCCCGATGGCCCGGGTGGTGATGTTTTTGAAGAGAAAGAATTCAAAGGCCCGTTGCACCGCATGATTCGGGATGCGCTTAGCCATATTCAACGCAACTACCTGAAACAGACTGTCATCAAACACCCGCATCGAGCCGAAGCCGATCGTATCTGGAATTACCCATACGCGGCGATCGAAGAAGCCTTGGTCAACGCGATTTATCACCGATCCTACGAAATACGTGAACCGGTCGAGGTTCGCATTACACCCGAAGAGCTGGTGATACTCAGCTTCCCAGGTCCAGACCGATCAATCACGATGGCCGATATCGCTGCAGGCAATGCGGTCAGCCGTCGTTACCGCAATAGACGTATTGGCGAATTCATGAAAGAGCTTGAGCTGACAGAGGGCCGTTCCACTGGAATCAGAAAAATCAAACGCGCGATTGCCCAAAACGGCTCGCCAGATCCTGTTTTCGAAACAGATGATGATCGAAACTATTTTTTAGTACGCTTTCCTGTTCACCCGGATGCAATTCGCTCAGCAAATGTCGAACAAGTAACCCATCAAGTAACCCATCAAGTAACCCATCAAGTAATGCAATTATTGAAAGCCTGTGATGGTGAAATGAGCAGGGCAGAATTGATGCATGCGGTGGGCATGAAAGACAGGGTCAGCTTCAGCAAAAACTACCTGGATGCAGCTATTGCAGACGATCTGATAGAGATGTCGCAACCCAACGCCCCCAAAAGTCCGACACAAAAATACAGACTGACAAAGAAAGGCAGAAATATCATGGAGTCCCAAAAGTGAAGCAGCAAAGTTTTTTTAAAACAAACATGGTTCCCTCCAAAGATGGGTCAGGCAGGTTGTTTGATGAGGAAATGGTGTCGAATTCCTCAACAGTCACCTGCCTTGGCAAAAGCTTCCCTGATGATGAAGCACGGCGGGCATATTACACCGAACTCTTAGCACAGAAGCTTCGCGATCCTGAATTCCGCAAGATCGAAGGCTTTCCCATCGGGAGCGATGAAGATATCCTGAAGCTGAGTGATCCACCTTATTACACAGCTTGTCCGAACCCATGGATTGCCGATTTTATTGCTGAATGGGAAGCACAAAAGTCGGAGAAACCCGAAGGTTTTACCTATCATCGTGAACCCTTTGCTGCGGATGTAAGTGAAGGCAAGAACGATCCCATCTACAATGCGCACTCCTATCACACCAAGGTGCCGCATAAGGCCATCATGCGCTATATCCTTCACTACACCGAACCGGGTGATATTGTTTTTGACGGGTTCTGCGGAACAGGGATGACCGGTGTGGCTGCTCAGCTCTGTGGCGATAAAGATGAGGTTGAATCCCTATTTTATTCAATAGATCAAAATGGTGTAATTAAGGATGATAAAGAAAGTGTTTCAATGTTAGGTAAACGTTATCCTATTCTTTGTGACTTGTCATCGATAGCAACATTTATTGCTGGGACTTTGAATACTCCTCATAATAATGACTGTCTAGAGCGATCGACATCGACAATTATTTCTGAGTCAGAAACCGAATTGGACTGGCTTTATGAAACGCATCACAAAAGGGATAAAAAAGGAAAAATTAACTATATCGTTTGGTCAGAGGTTTTTATTTGTTCAAACTGTTCAGGGGAATTTAGCTTTTACGAAGGTTGTTTTGACGAGAAAAACAATTTTTTACAAAGTGATCTAACTTGCCCGAAGTGTGGTTGTATTAATAAAAAAAGACAATTGGAGAGGTCTTTTGAAACTATTTTTGATTCTCTTTTGAAAAAACCAATCAAAAGAGTAAAACAAATCCCCGTTGCTATTAACTATAGCGTTGGAACCAAAAGATATACAAAGAAGCCAGATGCAGATGATTTGTTCTTAGTGCAAAAAGTAGAGGATTATAGACTTGATGATTGGTTTCCTTCTGATGAAATTCCTAGGATTGAAAGGTTCTTTAAAGACGGTTTGCATTTAATAAACGTTACAAATACGGTTCAGTTCTACACAAAAAGAAATCTTATCGCAGCAGCAATTCTTTTCAAGAGATTTACATCCAATCAGCAAAGATTAATGTTTACCTCGTTTTGTGAGCGTCACATTGTAAAACGAAATAGATGGCTTCCCACCGGACCAACTCGACCACTTAACAACACTTTATATTTCCCGCCATTATTTGCAGAGGTTAATGTATTTAGTATTGCAAAGAGGAAGTTGAAAGACCACATGAAGGCATATAAAACAATTAAACGAATGACTTCTTCATGTGTTACATGTCAAAGCTCGACAGTTTTGCCTGTGGTTGCTTCTGATTCAATAGATTACATTTTTACAGATCCTCCATTTGGTTGGAATTTAATTTATTCTGAATTAAGTTTTTTATGGGAATCTTGGCTTAAAGTCAAAACCTCAAGTGATAAAGAAGTTATTGTAAATGAAAAGGCAGAAAAGAATCTATCTGATTATAGAAGATTAATTACGGAATGTTTCAAAGAAAATTATAGGGTACTGAAACCCGGCAGGTGGATGACAGTCGAATTTCATAACTCGAGCAATTCCGTATGGATATCTATTCAGGAAGCATTGATAGCTGCAGGCTTTATTGTCGCAGATGTTAAGACTATAGACAAGAGGCAGGGTTCTATTAATCAGGATTATTACCGTGGTGGGGCTGTAAAACAAGATTTGGCAATATCTGCATATAAACCAAGCCTTGATTTGGAGCGAAGTTTTCAGTTGTCGGCTGGTACTGAGGATGGTGTTTGGCTGTTTGTACGTAATCATCTCAAACAGCTTCCGATATTCAATCAATCGAGTGAAAATATAAAGATAATAGCAGAACGAAGAGATTACTTGTTGTATGACAGAATGATTGCGTTTCATGTTCAACATAATGTAACTATACCTGTCTCTGCAGCTGACTTTTATTTTGGCTTGAGTTTACGTTTTCGAGAGCGAGATGGTATGTATTTTTTGCCAGATCAAGTTGAGGATTACGACAGAAAAAAAATGAGTTCTGGTAAACTAACGCAGATGTTGTTATTTGTTTCTGATGAGGCATCAGCAATCCAGTGGCTCCGCCAGATCATCAAAGAAAAGCCCCAGACGTTCCAGGACATAAATCCGCAGTTCATGCAGCAGCTTGGTGGCTGGAGTAAAAATGAAGCCCAGCTCGATTTGCGTGAACTGCTGAACCAGAACTTTCTCTGCTTCGATGGCAAAGAGCCTGTTCCAGAACAGATTCATGCCTATCTTTCATCAAACTGGAAAGAGCTGCGCAACCTGCCAAAAGACGACCCTGCTCTTCTGGCAAAGGCACAAGACCGCTGGTATGTACCCGACCCCAATAAGGCAGGTGACCTCGAAAAATTGCGCGAGAAAGCCCTGCTCAAAGAGTTCAGCGAATACCGGCAGTTCCCCAAAAAGCTCAAGGTCTTCCGCCTCGAAGCCGTCCGCGCAGGGTTCAAAAAATCATGGCAGGAACGTGACTATGCAACAATTATTGCTGTCGCTGAAAAAATTCCAAATAACGTGCTCGAAGAAGACCCGAAATTGCTCATGTGGTATGATCAGGCAATAACCAGAATAGGAGATTAGTAATGGCACGAGCAGACTTGTTAATACGTCTAGTTCAATCTGGTATGCGGGGTGACAATGCGACTTTTAGAAAGGTCGTAGAGGCTATTATTGCTGAAGAGCGGACCAAACAGCACACAGTGTTGGCTGAGAAGCTCGAAGAGATAATCAATGCTGCGCCGAATGAACGCCCGGTTACCAACGGTGGTGGTCCAATGCTGGATCAGCGCATGGGTAACTTGTTTCATGAGATTATGCCACAGCGAAAGCTATCGGATATTATCCTTCCAGATGAGGTGCAGCAGATTTGTCTGAGCTTGATTCAGGAACAGCATAGGACAGATCTGTTAAGGTCGTACAACCTGGAACCTCGTAACCGCGTGCTTCTCATCGGACCTCCGGGCAATGGCAAGACTTCGTTGGCCGAAGCCATTTCGGAAGCCCTGGTGGTACCACTACTTGTGGTTCGCTATGAAAGCGTCGTCGGTACATATCTGGGTGAGACCGCTGTCCGCCTGAAAAAATTGTTTGAGTACGCCTCCACTCGAAAATGCGTTCTCTTTTTCGACGAGTTTGAAACTCTCGGCAAGGAGCGTGGTGATCTGCATGAAACCGGTGAGATCAAGCGCGTGGTGAGTTCACTGCTTATGCAGATCGACAACCTTCCAAGCCATGTTATGGTCATTGGGGCAACCAATCATGCCGAACTTCTGGATCGCGCTGTGTGGCGTCGCTTCCAAGTGCGCATGACGCTACCCGGCCCAACCCGGTCTCGTCTGACAGAGTGGTTCGAAAAGTTCGAGCGTCGGATCAATATCCCCCTGGGATATGCGCCGGAGACTTTAGCTAAACGTCTCTTGGGATCGAATTTTGCAGAAGTCGAAGAGTTCGGTACGACCGTGTTCCGCCAATATGTGCTCGAACAACCGAACGCCGATATGAAGGATATCGTATCCAAGACCCTTCAGAACTGGTCCGCAAGATCCGTGACAGTAGCGCAACAGGACGAACTGGAGTTTAAGAATGCCTGAACGCCCACTACTTCTTTTCCCGACACCTGAGATTACTTCCAAGTCGAATTTAGGCGGCGGCGGTGGTCGACCGCATCTGCCGACACATTATCGGCAAGGGGAAAGGCTGGCTCCAAAATTTACTCAGCTGCAAGAATCTGTTCGCTTACGAAATATCGAGATCCAGCAAGCTTTGACAGGCATAGATCCTGAGCAAGTCCTTGTGTTGGAAACCATCGGGAGCGTCGAAGATTTCGCAAATGCTGTAAAGCGCATTGATGGCTTTGAGTGGATGGGTGAATTTGAGATCGACGAAATAGGGCCTGATCAGGACTTCTTCGATGAAAAACATCCGGAGAAGGGGTTGAGTGGACGTTTGTACATGCTTATGACCAATCAGGGAGCATTGGATGAGATGCTCTCCATGTGGCGTCGATATACGGTCCAGGACGACCCAAAACAGAAATTCGATGGTGGGCTCACAAGATTTCGTGATGTATTTTTACGCTTGAAAGATATTCGCCGGTGGGACGTCAAAGACAGGCTCCTGGAGACAGGAGTAATTGATGCCTGGAAAGAAGATCTTGCAGTTGATGGCGACAGGCTTATCCGGTTTGAAGTCGAGCTTTGGTTTCGAAATAGCGAATCGAAGCGAGAGCAAAGCTCATCGATTATTACGAGCCTGATTCAGCAATTAGGCGGGCATGTTTTAGCTGAGTCACGGCATGATGGCATTGCCTATCATGGAATGTTGGCCGAGTTGTCAGCCAATGCCATCCAGACTATCGTTGAAAACCCGAATACGGAACTGGTGAAATGTGATAGCGTTATGTTCTTTCGACCTGTCGGACAGATGCTTGCTGGCGAAGGGCTTCTCGAAGACGAAGCAGTCTATTCTGATCTTGAAGAACATTCGCTGCCAGATGGAGTGCCGGTAATTGCAATTTTGGATGGGCTTCCTTTGGCAAATCATCGACTTTTAAATGGAAGGCTTATTGTCGATGATCCTGATAATGTTGAAAATAGCTATAGCGCCAATGAGCGCGTACATGGCACATCGATGGCGTCTCTTATTGTCCATGGTGACCTTAACGATGGGCTGCGGTCCTTAAGACGACCAGTGTATGTTCGTCCGATTATGGAGCCGATTCCAAATGATTTTCGAACACCTCGCCGTGAGCATATTCCGGATGATGTCCTGTTTGTTGACCTCATCCACCGATCAGTAAAACGGCTATTTGAAGGCGATGGTTCAGAAGGCCCTTTAGCCCCTTCTGTAAGGGTAATCAATTTATCGATTGGTGATTCGTATAGACAGTTCCTACAGTCCATGAGCCCTTTGGCAAGACTGCTGGATTGGCTCAGTCTCACCTATGGCGTACTTTTTGTCATAAGTGCAGGAAATCATTCAGACGCTATACAACTCGGTATTTCGCGGACTGAATTTGAATCCTCAGATCCCCAGGAACAAGAGATCGCTGTTGTTAGGTCGCTTTTTTCTGATGCGAGGAATCGCAAACTTCTTTCACCAGCTGAGAGTATCAATGGATTGACAGTTGGATCTCTTCAATACGATTCGGCTCAGTTTGCTGCGGTCGGTCACATATTCAACCCGTTTTCGCAGTATTTACCAAGTCCCGTATCAGCGTTCGGCCGTGGCTATCGAAAAGCGATCAAGCCGGATATTGTCTTCCCGGGGGGTAGGGTACTATATCAGGAAGATTTCAGATCTTCGCGGCGAGATAACTACGTCATAAAGCCGGTCGAGCCCTCGATTCGGAATATCCCACCAGGAAACAAAACAGCTATTCCTGCTCGGCAATCTGGAAGCCTTGACGGTATTGCCTATTCTTGCGGGACCAGTAATGCTGCTGCTTTGATAAGTCGTTCCGCAGGTATTTGTTACGATTCACTTCAGCAAATGTTTGCTGAACAGGCAACAGATGTCGATACGCGAGCATATGAAGCTCCACTGTTGAAGGCCATGCTTGTTCATGGCTGCGCATGGGGAGATATTGGCGCTCAAATCAGAGACTTGCTTCGCACGCCAGAGAATAATCAACAGATTAGTGGGCTTGTGAGCAGGTGGATGGGCTATGGCGTTCCGCAAGTAGACCGTGTCCTGGATTGTACGGAGCAGCGAGCTACTTTGTTGGGCTTTGGGGAGCTTACTGATGGCGCGGCTCATGTATTCGGATTGCCGTTGCCGCCTTCTTTAGGCTCCCGATCTGAATGGAGACGGCTGACTGTTACCATGGCTTGGCTTTCACCAATTGCAGCAGGAACACAAAAATACAGAACAGCAAGTCTTTGGTTTGAGGTCGGCGGAGTCGTTCCTGCCAAGGATAGAAAAGAGAGCTGCAGCGGATCCGATGGTTGGCGTGCAGTAAGGCGAGGAACAGTTCAGCACGAAGTGTTCGAAGGCCAGAGAGCAGAGCCGTTCATCGACGGAGATGTTATCGAAATCAAAGTGAACTGCCGTGAGGACGCCGGGAAAATCCAGAACCCTGTTGCGTATGGATTGGCCGTGTCGCTGGAGGTAGCCGAGGGTCTCGATATTCCTGTTTACAATGAAATCCGCACTCGCATTGCACCTGCGATTCAGATTCAGCAGACAACAAATCAAGGGCGAGGGTAATTAGCAGATGGAATCGTCGTGGCAATATAGCACTATCCACAAAAGTGCTTGCAAGCTCATTGAGGAAAAGACCTTGTGGGGCCAAAAGGTTTGCCGGGAGTGGTTGCCGAATCAGGAACGTCTTATAGGAGACCATGCAACAATTATTGCCGTCGCCGAAAAAATTCCAAATAATGTGCTCGAAGAAGACCCAAAAATGCTCTTATGGTACGATCAGACAATAACAAGAATGGGGGCAGAATGAATAGTAAACAAAGAGCACTGGCTTATCTCAGAACTGCCCTTGATAACTCACAGGCATCATTTCGTGATGGTCAGTGGGAGAGTATTGAGTCGTTACTTAATCAAAAGCGGGTTTTGGTGGTTCAGCGAACTGGTTGGGGTAAAAGTATGGTTTATTTTCTGGCAACAAAGCTGTTTCGAGAACAAGGAGCAGGCCCCACGCTACTGATTTCTCCCTTATTGTCGCTGATGCGAAATCAAATCGAAGCTGCACAAAGAATAGGTGTTACAGCCCGAACAATCAATAGCACAAACAATGATGAATGGCTGGAAATAAAAGGTCAACTTGCATCCAATCAAGTTGACATCCTTGTGATTTCTCCTGAACGCCTGGCAAACGATGAATTTCGTCAAACAATCCTTTCAAAAATAGCTGGCAATATCGGATTATTTGTTATCGATGAAGCGCATTGTATATCTGACTGGGGGCACGATTTCAGACCTGACTATCGTCGGATTGTACGAGTTTTACAAGCAATTCCTTCTAATGTTCCTGTTCTTGCTACCACAGCAACAGCAAATGACCGGGTTGTAGCTGATGTTAAGGTACAGTTAGGCTCAAATATCGAGTTGCAGAGAGGTTCTCTTGTTCGAGAAAGCCTGAAACTTCAGAATATCAATATGCCAAGTCCTTCCGCAAGAATGGCTTGGCTGGCGCAAACCATACCAGCTCTTTCTGGAAGCGGAATAGTCTATACGCTTACTCAGCGTGATGCGGAGCGAGTGTCGGAATGGCTTCGGATAAATGAAATAAATGCAAAAGCATATCATGCCGATATCCAAAATCGAGAAGACGGAACTTCCATAAAAGAAGAACTGGAACAGCAACTTCTTAACAATGAGATAAAAGTACTTGTTGCAACGGTAGCGCTTGGAATGGGTTTTGATAAACCTGATTTGGGTTTTGTTATTCACTTTCAACGTCCTGCATCATTGGTGCATTATTATCAGCAGGTTGGTCGGGCCGGCCGAGCTGTTGACGAAGCTTTTGGGATTTTACTTTGCGGTGAAGAAGATGATCTCATTGCTGATTATTTTATTCGCAATGCTTTTCCACCTCAACAGCACATTTCGGAAATCCTCACTGCTTTGGATAAATCAGATAGTGGTCTTTCTGTACCATCCATTCAGAGTGTATTGAATCTTCGTAAAACTCAGATCGAAAAAACTTTAAAATTTCTGACGGTTGAATCGCCATCACCAATTATAAAAATCAGTTCAAAATGGCAGGTTACTGCAACAGCATCAAGCTACCGTGTAGATCAAAAACATGTCGATTTGATCACCGAAATAAGGCGGGGAGAACAACAGCAGATGCGTGAATATATGCGGCATACTGGTTGTTTAATGGCTTTTTTGCAGGAGGCTCTGGACGATCCTTCGCCGCGAGACTGTGGTAAATGTAGTAATTGTATAGGGGCACAATTGTTGACTGACAACTATGATCATAATTTGACCTATCGAGCAGCTCTTTTTTTGCGCAGAAGCTATCAGCCAATCATTCCCAGAAAACAATGGCCTGCAAGTAATATGTTCCAGCATTCACCCCTTGGTGGTTACAAAATACCAGAAACTTTGCAAGCTCAAGAAGGTAGAGCGTTAAGTCTTTGGCGTGATGCTGGTTGGGGGCAACTCGTTGCTCTTGGAAAGTATGAGGAAAACAGGTTCACCGATGAGCTTGTTACCGCATGTGTCGAAATGCTGAAGGATTGGAAGCCAGAACCTGCTCCTGAATGGGTAACATGTATTCCATCACTTAATCATCCAAAGCTTGTCCCTGATTTTACTGCACGACTGGCTGCTGAGCTTTCCTTACCATTTGTTCCTTGTATTGAAAAGGTACAAGCAAACAGGCAGCAGAAAGAGATGGAAAATAGCTACCAGCAGGTAAGTAATCTGGATGGTGTTTTTAATATCACGGATCAGTGCCTCAAAGGAAAATGTTTATTGGTTGATGACATGATTGATTCAGGCTGGACTTTCACCATTGCATCAGCCTTATTGCGTCAAGCGGACTGTTCCGCAGTATACCCAATGGCATTAGCCTTAAACTCGCCAAGGATTGATTGATCATGAATGACTTTTTAACCTCCGATACAAAAGCGATTCTTTTGCTTTGTGGTTTTTTCGGAAAGGATCATGCTGAAAAACCACTGACGCAAACAGAATATACATTGCTTGTGCATTGGCTTATAAACAATAAGATGCGGCCGGCAGATCTTCTGCAAAACGATCATATCGTTGATGTATCTAAAGAAAAAACTTTTGATCGCAAGCGACTGGAAAGTCTTCTCAGTCGTGGTGTGCAGCTTGGATTTGCTGTTGAAGAATGGCAAAGAAACGGCATATGGATTATCAGCAGAAGTGATCCTGATTATCCTGTACGTTATAAAAAACACCTCAAAGATAAAGCTCCTCCGATATTATATGGAGTTGGTGACAGATCTCTTCTTTCCGGAGGAGGGCTTGCAATTGTAGGCTCACGCAATATCGACAAGGAAGGTGAAGAGTTTACCCGACGAATGGCGGAACTTTGTGCATTAAACAGAGTGACGGTTATATCTGGAGGCGCACGTGGAGTTGATCAATTTGCGATGGCAGCTTCTCTGGACGCTGGAGGTGTTGCTATTGGCATCCTTGCGGAAAATTTATTGAAAATGAGTTTGGAACGTGCTTCCAGACATGCTATTGCAGATAGTCGGCTTGTGCTGCTTTCTCCTTATCATCCAAATGCACGTTTTACAGTAGGTACTGCAATGTCAAGAAACAAGTTAATCTATGCTTTGGCTGATTATGGACTCGTGGTCAGTGTAGAGTATAAAAAAGGTGGAACTTGGGCTGGTGCAGAAGAAGAACTTAAACGGGATCATTCACTGCCAGTTTTTGTAAGGCTTGGGGAGAACGCTCCTCAGGGAAACAGTAAACTTCTCGCTCTTGGGGCAATCGGATGGCCTGAGATAATTGATCGAAATAGACTGAAGCAACAACTTTCTGACTTGTCAACTCAAACACAAGAGAAACAATGCCAGAAAAATCCTGGTCTTTTTGATTATATGTCAGTCGAGGAAACGAAAAGTATTGAAAATGCAAGGGAACAGGCTGATGAAGTAGTGAGCGGCGAGATGCCCGTGGTCGAAAAAGAAATAAATTCAGGGGAAATCACAGATGCTGTTTATCAGGCTGTATTGCCGCTCATATTAAATAAACTGAAAACTCCTGCCACCATTGAAGAGCTTTCTGAGTCACTCAATGTGTTTAAGACACAGCTTAATATATGGCTGAAAAAAGCTATAGATGAACACAAGATCATTAAGCTTTCTAGGCCTTTACGGTATCAAAAGGTAGAATAGTATGCACTTTTATTATCTCGATGAAGCGGGTTGTACCGGCGAGGATCTGAATAATCCTGAACAACCAATCTTTGTGTTAGGTGGATTGAGTGTTCGCGATGAAGGCTGGAACAAGACCCAAGAGGATTTTGCGAAAATCGTGTGTGATTACTTTGACGGTACTATACCAACCGGGTTTGAACTCCATTCTCATGAATTGCTTTCGCCTTCAGGAAGCGGTCCATTCCTAAATCATGATCGAGAACGGCGAAACCAACTTGCTAAAGACGTCCTGTCTTTGTTGAATACCAGAAGCCATGATGTCCATTTTTTTGCGATTGATAAACAAAAACTTAGCAGTGAGGTATGTGTTGTAGATATGAATTACAACCTCAATACACCATATCTGGTTGCATACGACTATCTACTTACTCATATCAATTGGTTCGTAAAAGAGAAGCTTGGTCGTTCAGCAAGGGGTATGTTGATAATAGACGCCAAAGAACAGTTTCATCCTCACATCGAGGCAGTTACAAGATTTAGAAGATTCGAAGACACTGCGGCCCATCGAATAAAATGGATAGTTGAATTCAGTTATCCAGTGGATTCTGAGAAAAACCCAATGGTTCAACTTTCTGATCTCGTAGTGTTTTGCGCGAAAAAATTTTATGAAATTGAATCTGGATATAGAGAAAACTATCCAGATGAGGCTAAGCTTTTTTTTGCAGAATGTTTCCAGATTATTGACGGTCGCAACCCGAAAAAATCTTTGGTCAGCAGAAGTGGTCGAAATATGGAACATCTTAATAATTACCTCTCCGCTGTCCAAGCAAAGCCATCCCGGCAATGGAAACGGAAATATGGGCTCGCATGAATGATCTCTGGCAATACAGCACTATCCACAAAAGTGCTTGCAAGGTTATCGAGGAAGAGACCTTGTGGGGCCAAAAGGTTTGCCGGGTATGGTTGCCGAATCAGGATACGGTTGTGCGTGTTCCCTGTTCTGCGTTGCAGCCGCTGAACGTTGCCCTGAAGCCAGAGATCGAGGCTCACCGGATCGGATATATTGCAGCGGCAGCAAAGGTAGCGGAACTGCTGGAAGGGGGAAGTAACGCTGCTGATGACCATGTCCTGCTGGCTCCAATGGAGTCAAACGTGATTCCTCTTCCTCATCAAATTCATGCCTTGTCAAGAGCTCTTTCCGGTGATCGGGTTCGATATTTGCTGGCTGATGAGGTTGGCCTTGGCAAAACCATTGAAGCCGGCCTTATCATGCGGGAGCTTAAGCTTCGCGGATTGGTGCGTCGTATACTGGTGGTTGCTCCAAAAGGTTTGGCGACTCAGTGGGTCGCGGAAATGCGTACGCACTTCAACGAACAGTTTCGGCTGGTGCTTGGTGATGATATCGGAACGCTCCAGCGTTTGGTTCCGGGATCGGATAACGGTGATTCTCCGTGGTCAATGTTCGATCAGGTTATTGTCTCTCTGGATTCGGTAAAGCCAATGGAAAAACGGCGGGGATGGTCGGCTGAACGAGTTGGAGCGTATAACCGCAGCCGCTATGAAGAGCTGATAACTGCTGGATGGGATCTGGTCATTGTCGATGAAGCTCACCGTTTGGGCGGCAGTACTGATCAGGTTGCCCGTCACAGGCTTGGTCAAGGGTTGGCAGAGGCTGCGCTTTATGTGCTGTTGCTTTCGGCTACTCCTCATCAGGGGAAGAGTGATGCTTTTCACCGGTTAATGACGGTACTCGATAAGGAGGCCTTTCCCGATTTGGAGAGTGTGTCTCGTGAACGGGTGATGCCCTATTTGATCCGTACTGAGAAACGAAAGGCTGTTGATGCCGACAATAAACCGCTTTTCAGGCCTCGCCGGACGCAGTTGATCGCGGTATCATGGGAGCCACGCCATCATCTGCAGCAAAGCCTCTATGAAGCGGTGACCGAGTATGTTCGTGAAGGGTATAATCAGGCAATCCGCGACAAGAAACGGCATATCGGCTTTCTCATGATTCTCATGCAGAGGCTGGTGGTTTCAAGTACCCGCGCTATCCGCTTTACTCTGGAACGCCGTCTGGAAATATTGAAAGATGGTGAACGGCAAACCAGCTTGCGTCTTGAAGAGAACAGTATTGGAAGTGATGAGTTCTATGATATGGATGCGGAGGAACTGCTCGATGAGCTTTTGATCTCGAAGGTATCGGCCTTGCAGAACGAAGCTCTCTTTGTTGAAACGCTGCTTGAAGCTGCCCGCAAATGTGAAGAGGCAACGCCCGATGCCAAAGCGGAAGCCTTGATTGAGTGGATATACCAGCTTCAGTCGGATGAGAACGACTCTGAGTTGAAGGTGCTGCTTTTTACGGAATTTGTGCAGACTCAGGAGATGCTGAAGCAATTTCTGGGAGATCGAGGGATTACGGTTGTAACGCTCAATGGCTCAATGAGCATGGATGAACGGAAACGTGCACAGGATGCTTTTTGTCATCGTGTAAGGGTTCTTGTTTCTACCGATGCTGGCGTCGAGGGATTGAATCTTCAGTTCTGTCACGTCGTCATCAACTACGATATGCCCTGGAACCCGATGCGGCTAGAACAGCGGATCGGACGTGTTGATCGTATTGGTCAGACGAAGATTGTCAGGGCAATTAACTTTGTGCTTGAAGAGTCAGTCGAATTTCGAGTACTTGAAGTGCTTGAAAAAAAGCTGGCAGTGATTTTCGAAGAGTTCGGTATCGACAAAACCGGGGATGTTCTCGATTCTGCAGCCGCTGGTGAACTGTTTGATGAACTCTTTACTTCCGCTGTTCTTAATCCTGAAGGGGTTGATAGTGCGGTTGAACAGGGAGTGGAACGTCTTCGGCATGAGATCATTGACGTTCGTAACTCATCGGTTCTCTACGGCATTTCTGACGAACCTGACCTTCAGGCTGCAGAACGGTTACGCTCCCATCCCCTGCCTCATTGGCTGGAGAGGATGATAGTTTGCTATCTGAACGCACATGGAGGCAAAGCAACACAAAAACGCACCGGGTGGGAGTTGACCTGGCCTGATGGCGATATCTCTCATCGGTGCGTATTCAGCTCCAGAGATGCACAAAACAAGCCCGATACACTGTTGCTTAATCTGGAAAATAATCGACTTCGTGGGCTTGCACTCAATTTGCCGCAAATTATGACTGCTCAGCCCATACCATGCGTCTCCTTAAGTGGGCTGCCTCCAACGATTTCAGGTTTCTGGGCTCTTTTTGAAATCCGGTTGCAAGCTGGGACTCACCAGAAAGGTGGGCTTATAAGAATCCCTCTCGTTCGTCGTCGCTACATCGCAGTTTTTCTGAATGAAGAGGGTGCCGTCTTTATGCCGACTGCCCGTCACATCTGGGATTCATTGCAATCTGAAGAGCTGAAGGTGCTTGCTTCCATGGAGCCAGATCAATCAATTGCCATATATAACCGTCTTCTGCTGGTTTGTGAAGATGAGGGTAAAGAGTTGTTTGATACCTTACAACAGGATCATCAATCGGCTATTGCTCGTGAAGAAGAGCGGGGGGCTGTTGTGTTCAGCTCACGGAGAAGGGCTATCGAACGGACAGGGTTACCGGAGGTACGTCATTACCGGACAACGCATTGTGATATTGAAGAAACCGGATGGCGCAAAGAGCTTGAATCAGCAAGGCAGATAGTTCCGGAGATTCGTCCGCTGTTGCTCATGCGCATTATAAAGGGAGGTTCTCAATGAGAGGCTGGAGAGAGAGTATTCTAAACGACTTTGTGCCGAATGTGAGCCGCCTCACCCTCGTTGCGGACCCTGACAGCCTGTTGACGGAAGAGACTCTTGCTCTTGAACTGCGCCGTCGCGGTTTTGAGCTCATTGAATTCAATGATCCTGTTGAGTTTCGATATGCCTATGAATCAAAATACCGTGCAATTTGGGACAGGGGTGAGCATACCGATTTGGTGGTTATTCTTCGGCTTCAGGATACAGAATTGGAATCTCTGCCTTATGACCTGTTGCAGGCAGGAAGAAAACTCTCGTTTAACCTTGGCAATCTTTTCCCAAACTTGAGCTACCCGGTTCTTGAACAACTGGATCGCTCGTTTCTGGATGCATTGTTCGAAGCTCAGCATACATTCTCGCCTGACCGTATGGGTGACAATGCGACCAGGGATTTTATCCTGCGCCATGTTTTCAGGGTTGCAGCAGAACTGATTGTGTCCGATGTCGATCTGCTCAGGGTTCTGCTCCGCCTGCATTACAGTAAAATTGCTCTTCCTGAAATTTTGGCCCTTCGTCTGGTCCAGCAGCTCCGGGGGCAAGCAGGGTTTCATGAATGGCCACTGGATGTTATCGTTTCAGATGAAGAGGCTTTTTTTGCATTCCTTCAGGAGCGGTGGCCACTCTTTCTGGGTAGAATCAGTGATGACAGACAGCTTCGTGAATTTCCCATGAAGTACCGGGGGCCAGACTATCTTCCTTTTGATCATCATGACATACGGGTTTACATCGACAATCTTTTTGTTGAAGGGAAATTGCATCCGGTTCATAAACCTGGAGTCTCCATTGATGTATCGTCCTGGATTCGGAGTGGTATTGTTGACTCAGGGGCGGCAGATGATACGTTACGGATTTCCCGGCTTTTTGAGATTATTGAAAAAGAGATACCGGATGAGGCTTGCCGTTATTCTGACTGGATCACTTATGCCTTGAAATGGGCGGAGCTGACGGCATTGGCTCATTGCGCTGAGGATGAAGAACGTAAAACACGGTTGCTGCAAATCGGTGATATACTAAATGCTGCCTTTGCTAAATGGTTAAGCACCCATTATTCAAGTATCATCAATCTGTCGCCAAAAAATCCGGCGATGTTGCACCATTTGCCAAGATCTCTTGCCCGAGAACTCGATGATGACAAAAAAAGTCGTGTAGCACTGCTCGTTATAGACGGTTTATCGCTGGATCAGTGGGTCTCCGTTCGACAGATTCTCCATGTTCAGAACAGCAGTTTAATCATGAGGGAGTCAGCGGTGTTTGCCTGGATTCCAACATTGACCTCGGTGTCAAGACAGGCGATTTTTTCAGGCAAGCCGCCACTCTATTTCCCGGCGTCAATACAGTCTACAAACAGTGAGAGTAATCTCTGGAAACAGTTCTGGGAGGATGCAGGACTCTCTCGTCTTGACATCGCCTATCAACGAGGTCTGGGCGATGGAGATGTTTCAAGCACTCTTGAAGCGACAGTGCATCCCGGTAAAACAAGAGCACTCGGGCTGGTCATGGACAAAGTTGACAAGATCATGCATGGTATGCAGCTCGGTGCGGCGGGCATGCATAATCAGATCAAGCAGTGGTGTCAGGGAGGGTTTCTCAATTCGCTTATCGATTATCTTTTGCTTCATGGTTATGAAGTCTGGTTGACCTCTGATCATGGCAATATTGAGTGCCAGGGCAAAGGTCGTCCTTCTGAAGGTGTCATTGCTGAAACTCGCGGAGAACGGGTTCGCGTCTATCCGACGCCTGAACTTCGCACAAAGGTCGCTCGTGAATTCCCTTTTGCAAGCCAGTGGCAACCGATAGGGTTGCCTCAGGGTTATTTCCCGCTTATTGCCAGCGGTAGGGATGCATTTGTTACTTCAGGAACGACCATTGTAGGGCATGGAGGCGTCTCAATCGAAGAGGTCATTGTTCCTCTGATAAAGTTCGAGAGGGGTTTATAATATGAGCAAGCGCCATGAAAAGCTGGGGATAAAGCAGACCATTCAGAAAGAGTGGATGGACAGGACGTTGAGAATGGTGCTGGCAGGAATGACTGAACAGGAGATCCGTCAAGATCTTAACCAATTTCTCTCCACGCAGAAGCAAAGCGGCGGTATTGGAGAGCGAGGTCAAAAAACTTATGGGATGGCTATAGGGATCCTTGCCTCATGGTTTGCTCCAGAAGATGATCTTCGCGGGTTTCGAGATGAAGCGTTGAAAATTGCGCGTGTAATTCCAGCAGAAGAGTGGCTGCCACTGCATTGGGCAGTTATTTCGGCAGCATATCCATTCTGGTTTAACGTCGCAAAACAGGTTGGCCGGCTATTCAACCTTCAGGAAAGTGTGACCCAGGTACAGATTTTTAACCGTATCAAGGAGCAATATGGAGACCGGGAGACCGTTGCCAGAAATGCCCGGTACACCGTTCGGTCTTTTGTTGCCTGGGGTGTTTTGCAGGAATCAGGTGTCAAAGGGTGCTATAAAAAATCTGATACAAGAGCAATTCTCGATAAAAAGCCAGCTCTTGTCATGTGTGAAGCGGCCTTGCATGCTCAGCCTGAAGGAAAAATGCAGGTCAGCCAGTTGTTACACAATCCCGCATTATTTCCGTTCCGTTTGCCATCTTTGACCGGCGATTACATCTCGGGCAACTCAACCGCCATTGCCGTTATTCGTCATGGGCTGGATGATGAGATATTGATTATTGTTCAATAGTACCTCGATTCAATATGCCAAGTGAACAAGATTATCAGAATCACCCAGTTTTTGCTCAGTTGGAGCATTACATCTCATTCTATGAGTCTCTGGCTTATTCGGTATTCTCGTTTATTCCCGGTGGAACAAGTGCTATTTGCAATATTGATTCAAACGTATATTCGTCTATGCAAGGGACATTAGCATCAATCCATGCGATTCTTCAATGCGGAAAAATCAATGATGCCTATGCCTTGCTTCGGAAGTACTATGATGCTGCTATAATCAATATTTACTCCAATCTGTATCTTGAGGATCACTTCAGCATTGAAAACTTTGTTGTTCAGCATATAGAGAATTGGCTGAACGGAACAGATCGTCTCCCTGAGTACCGAGTGATGTCTCAATACATTCGAACTTCACACAGAGTTACGCCTATTTCTGAGCTTATTTATTGTGATGAGCGATACAAACATTTGAGGGATCGTTGCAATGACCACACTCATTACAACTTCTATTATAACTTGCGCCTCAACGACATAGAGGTAGACCTGTCAACACGTATCAAGGCATTGGATGTCTTCGCCAGTGATGTGCGAGATGTAATGATTCTGCATGTCGCCTATCTGTTCTTCGCAAAAGAGTACTATATGGCATCGGACGACTATATTGGCTGTTTGGATTGTGGTGTAACGCCAGAACCCGATTCGCAGTACTGGGTTGCCCCCTTTGTTCAGGATTTTTTTGATCACGTTGTAACGTTATATCGACCGGATATTGCGGCTCGAATCAGAGAAAATACGAGCATGCATTTGAAATAAAGTTTTCATCTTTTTCAATGGCCAGATCTTCATCGTCAGTCAAAGATGCGAACTCTTTCTGGTGTCGGCGAGGAGGAAGTTTTATACCGTTTTGGGTGATGAACATGATGCGGGATCGTGCCTCAAGCATAATCGATAATTGTCGAAAAATGGATGTTGATGTCGAATCCCTATGCATCATAACGCTTATTGTCGAATTAATGTGAAGCTTTTTCCGCTCAGCGCTACTTACGACTACTTCACTTCATACGTATAACCCCTCCATTTCCCTTGCGCAACAGTCACTTTTGAACCCCCTTCGTCAATCATACCCGGATTACCGGAAGGAATCCGCCCGGCAGGCCATTTATGCCAGCCTGCCGGCGGGTTTATCGTAAGCTATACTGGCTTCACGTACAGCAATCCGTAAGGTAAGCTGCGGGTGCCTGACCGCTCCAACCCGATCTGAACAGACATTGTCAATGGGTCATCTTTTTTCCCCTCATTTTTGCTTGTCTCTCTCCTGTTCATTTCCTCTACTCTATCCAGTCCTTTGTGGGTTCTCATCTTCGAAACCGGGTGAAAAATGGCTTGGCGATGCTATCAGAAGATTAAGGCTGCCGCCGGCAACTCCTCCCGCTGTCGCTGGGGCGGGTAGCCGGTGGAGGGCAGCCCGGCGTTCAAGTCATGCAGTCAGACCGTCCTCGCTTGTCCCCTGTTGCTGTAGTGCACGTTCGCATTGCATCAATCTCTAACCTATGGAGGCGTTATGTCAGTTACTGTCTATGAAATCATCACCGGTCAGATTATTGCCCAGCTTGAAAAGGGCGTTGCACCCTGGCGTCTGCCCTGGAGCGTCGGTTTACCGAAAAACCTGGTTTCAGGGAAGGTTTATCGTGGTATCAACCTCTTTTTACTCTCCACGGCGGGGTGCGAATATTTCCTGACAAGAAATCAGGCTGAAGAACTGGGCGGTACCATCCGCTGCAAAGGGCTCCCGGTTGTTTTCTGGAAGATGCTTGAAAGAGAAAACAAGAAGACCGGGGAGAAGGAGCTGACCCCTTTTATGCGTTATTACAAGGTTTACCCTGCCAACGGTGTTGACGGCCTTGATGTACCATCGCCCATCGGAGAGAAAAACACCTCAAACGAAAGAGCTGAGGCAATTATCCGGGAAATGCCAAACCGGCCGGTGATCAATTACGGCGGAAACGATGCCTGTTACATCCCGTCCCGTGACGAGGTAAGAGTACCGGCATTGCAGAACTTTTCAGACAGTGCGGACTTTTATCAAACCACCTATCATGAGTTGGCGCATAGTACCGGACACAGCTCCCGCCTCAAGAGAGAGGGCGTAACCCAAAACTGGGGATTCGGCTCACACGAGTACTCCGATGAAGAGCTTCTCGCCGAAATGACCGCTTCGTTCCTCTCCGGAGTGGCCAACATCGAGCAAAAAACAATGCAGAGCTCGGCGGCCTATCTCAACGGCTGGCTCAAGAAAATGAAAGCCGATCCGAAATTCATCATTCAGGTCAGCTCAAGAGCACAGAAGGCGGCTGATTACATCCTTGGCCACCATGACGAAGACCCCGGTTAATCCGGGGCTTTTCATATCAGGCAGGTTTTCTGCTATGACGACCTGCCATCATGTTTCTATGCATGCATGTGTTCATGTCATCACGTTTGCATGTCTTCATTTTCGGAAAGGCGAGTGCTGGAACCGGGGCTTCGCCCTCATCTGCTTTTGCTCCCATCTGTCGTTGTCATGCTTTTTGCTGAATGCCGGGCAAAAAGTCATGCCAACGGACATTCATTCCACTGCAAGCAGTTCAGGGCTCGAAATGGCTGATGCCTTGGCTTCAGCTTTGTGGTGCTCAACTGTCCGGTTTACCGGCTCAGTTCAGCACATGGAAGAAACTCAAAAGAAAAAGATCAGTCATACCCGCTTTGCGGATTTCAGGATTGCTCATCCCCGGAGGGGGCCGGCCAGGATAGGTCAGTTTGCCTGTTTTGTGCAAGGGCCGTTCGCTTCCGCTCCCGACAGGTCGGGATTGTGCAGCTCTCTTGTCTCCCTTGCGCAAAAAGTTTGCCTGTCCGTGGGGATGCCTCTGTCCCCCCGGGGAATGATTTGAAAGAGAAGATTCAGGCAACTTTAAACGATTACGACCATGACACACTCCCGTACTCTTCCGCTTTTTACCGCAGAGGAAAAACAGGTCATTATTCCACGCTATGGAATCAGGCTGGTGAAGGAATCGCAGGTTATTTACGAGCATAAAAAAATCAATGGTGCCCGGATGGTGTATGATCTGCTGCAGGCCATCGGACTGCATGAGAAAGCCGGTGAGGAATTTCATTCGTTTTACCTCGATACGAAACATCAGGTCATCGGGATGGAAATGATCAGCAAGGGAACCCTCAATGCTTCGCTGGTTCATGCGCGAGAAGTGTTCAAGGGAGCACTTCTGGCTAATGCCCATGCACTTATTCTTGCCCATAATCACCCGTCAGGAGATGTTGAACCGAGTTCAGCCGATAAAAAGGTTACTGCAATGCTTGTCGATGCCGGTAAACTTCTCGACGTGAAAATTCTCGATCATGTCATTATCGGCAGCAAAGGAGGTTATTTCAGCTTTCAGGAGGCATCCCTGATCAGTGTGTGACCCGCCGGGGCCCGGCCAAGCCGGGCCTTTTGCTTGCTGTTCTTCTTTTTGGTTTCGGAGATTGATGCATGGTATTCGCGACACTGCACCTATTCCGAGTTTCTGATTTGAATCGTTCTGTTAACGTGATTGCATGTCATCATGTCTGCATGTATACAGGGCGTCGCATAAGTGTCCCTGATAAGTCGGACTTATTGTAAAGATGCAGGGGCTGGGGGCATGCGTCCTCGCTCCTTTGTCGCATTGCCCGCCCGCCCCCGTTCTCGACCAGCTCGCCATAACACTACGTGCTGCGTGCCGGCTGTTCACTTCCACGCCCCCGGCAGGCGCGCGTTGCACTGCCTGCAAGACTCAATCCGGTGTTTCTGTTGGTTAAAAAACGAACGCGGTCGCTGCTTGATCTGTCACGCCTTTTGCAATGCAAAAAGCAAAAGGCGTACTAGGCAGCCGCCGCTTAGAGCAAGTTGACAAGGCTCAGTATCATGATCATGCAGCCCTTGCGCATTGGCCTCACTCTCTCCACTCCTGCTTCGCTTCCGTTCCGTTCAATCGGCAAAAGCGCAAAGGCTGTTTTTGCTTTCCAGTCTCCGACCCCACGGGCAACAACGGTTCCGTTCCACTCAGTCATGCCGCTTGCTGGAGAAAGATCAAGCACCCCGCCTTTGCTGCACTCCACCATTGTTGCCATTGCTGAACGTGTCGGATTGGTAAACAGTATAACATGTCGCTCAGCAGGTGCGCAACAGCAGAAGAGCGCACCAGCTCAGCGATTTTTACGTGCGGGGTTCGGCCTCCAAGTCTTTTTTTACAGGGGCGATATACCTTGTCGGCCTCTCCCCGTCATCATTGCTGTCATGTTTCTTGCAACTTGAAAAAGCAAGAAGCCCGCCAGCAGTTAAGAAAAGCGTTGGCGCTGCGCTCATAGCAGCCGCTATGCGGAGTTCAGGATTCTTGTCCCCGGATGGGTCCGGCCAAGGATAGGTCAGTTTGCCTGTTTTGTGCAAGGGCCGTTCGCTTCCGCTCTTTGTTTGTGCAGCTCTCTTCTCTCCCTTGCGCAAAAAGTTTGCCTGCCCGTGGGGAAGCCTTTGTCCCCCCGGGGAATGATTTGAATGCGTATTTTACCGTTAACCCGTCCGGAGTGTACCGGGCACAACGTGATGCATTATGGAAGTCTATCAGGTAGGAGAGCTTTTTCCTCACGAGAAATACTGTACGGGCAGGGAGCAGCATGTTGCTCTGCCGACTGATGGTTTTTTTAATGTGCTGATGTCTCTCAACAAGATATCGCGAAAGGAGAAGGAGCTTTTTTCAAAGGGCAGGATTACCGCTTACCTTTTTGAACAACGGGATATTCCGTTTGTTATCCTTGATTTTGGGGAAGGATTCAGCATTGACATTTCTTTTGATACTTCACAGTTTGACGATGAAACCCGCAGGGTATGGATGCAGTCGGAAACCAACATCATCGCCCTTTTTCTTGTCGAAGCATCGACAGGGATTCTGGAAGCGATGAGAGTGATTGCGGTGGGTTTTGCTTCTGAGTTCCGGGAAATCTGCGCACGACAGGCAGGACAGAGTGGCATCGGACAACGTGTTCATCTTGTTCATGCGGCATTCAGCACCAATGAGATGATGCAGCATGCGATAGCCAAAACAGCATTCAGGTAGTTGCCAGAGAGTCCCCTTCGCGGGGGCTTTTGGTGGGTTTTTTTCGGAAAGGGATGGCAGAGAAGCCTATTTATGGTCTGCTTTTCTTCACATTTTTTTACGAGGATTGTTGCTGCTGTATAATGGGAGCAGGCTTTTTTAGCAGCTTGTAGAACAGTATTTTGGTTTCAGCTTCACGGGCAGCAGGCTCAGGGAGTTGATAGATACGGGATTTTTCTTCGGGGGAAAGCGTCTGGAAAAAATCCAGTCGAGCTTCTTTTGGCAGTTCCTGCCACAGAAGCAGGGTAAACGCTTCCTGTTTCTGTTCCGGGTAAAAGAGCTTCCACATGCCAAGTTCCATGGCGGATTTAACGCCTTCGACGGTTAAGCTGGTATGAGCCGGAAGCAGCGATTTCTTTTTCAGGTCACGTAATTCTTCTGCTGCCCGGTGCATCTCAAAAAGCTTTTCCCGAACCGATTGAAAGAGTTTCCAGGCATCAGCCTTGTCGGGCAGTGGTTGGAAGATATGCCCTTCAAACCTGGTCTTTTCAGCTTCATTGTACCAGCGGTTAAGTTCGGCCCTGCTGATGTTGTGTTTACGGAACATCAGGCCGATTCCGATATCGAAGCCGATGTCGTTGATGACTCGGCCGTTTTCCTTGAGCAGA
>Ga0364870_1027_pt1 | contig 34066 bp, 26 predicted proteins | sample SorcelAu500001C5_3_FD_206940 | JGI IMG/M metagenome (GOLD analysis project Ga0364870, IMG submission 206940) | Enriched cells from Trout Bog Lake Hypolimnion, Wisconsin, USA - BchlTB.Aug07.5000.01.C5 | ecosystem: Environmental > Aquatic > Freshwater > Lake > Hypolimnion/Profundal zone | place: USA...
GCCAAACGATATGGACTGTTTATTCTTGTAATCGGTTCTTTTCTTTTTAGCATAACAGTACCCATTGTTCTTTTGATCAGCAAACCTAACTATGAAGTTAAAGCCATCATGCGGGTAGAACCTGTTATGCCCTCGCTGATCACCTCAAGCGATGACCCTCAAATCATCAACTATTATCAGGACTATGCCCGCACACAGGCACAACGTATGATGTCTTTCGATGTTCTAAAAAAAACAGTTGAAAAGCTGACACCTGATGAAAAGGCATCAATATTTCCAAAAGGAATGCCTATCGATAATTGCGCAACCATGCTCTCTTTTATCATAAAAACCAACCCTTTATCTGGCACTCACCTTATTGAAATAACAGCATCCGGCCTCAAAAAAGAAGGCCTTGCTCCATTGGTAAATAATTTTATGGCGGTTTTTCTAGAAAAAGTTAGAAAAAACGCTGAAATGCAGGACAATGAGCGACTGGTTTTCCTGAGAAACAAAAAAAATGAGTTGACAACTGATATCAGCACCATTGAAAATAAACTGATTATCCTCACAAAAAATATTAATACAGCAACTTTTTCTGAAGGATATAACATAGCTGGAAAAAAAAACGAGCTACTGCAAGGACTTTATATCAAATCACTTGGTGAACAATTAGCGGCTAAAACTCAATTAGATGAAAAAGTTAAAGCCAATATGCAGATCAAGAGCCTTTCTCTTGAACCAATGGTAGATGACATGGTCATGAAAGACGCTTCTCTTAGTGCAACAAGTTCATGGACCTATCAGCAGCAACAACAAATGAGAAGTTCTACTGATGGATTGACTAAAAATAACCCAGACCGCATCTATATTGAAGAGCGGATGAATGCAATGCGTGAATATGAAAAAAAACAGAAGAACGAACTCAATAAAAATGCCCATAAAATTCTGTATGGAATACGTGACTTCGGACTTAATAAAGATTTGATAACTGCAAAAAGTGACTTTGAAAGAACAAAAAACGTTGTCAAGCAAGTTGGTGATGAACTTAAAAAGGCAAATGATGAGTCAATAAAAACTTCTATCGGACTTCATCTTGGCGAGTCACTTGAAGCAGAACTTAAGCATAAACGGGAACTGCTGGACCATATTGATACAAGAATTCAAGAGCTTGAGGTTGAAGGCAAAGCTCCTCTTCACCTCTCAATTGAATCTGCTGCCCGCAAACCCGATCATGCAGTAGGATCAAACATAAATAAACTGTTTATGATCTTTTTCAGCGTCTCATTCGGGGCGGTTGGAGGTGTATTTTTTGCTTATGACTATTTCGACAATCGTATACGTCGTTCCAAAGATATACAACTGGCCCTCGGTTATTCACCAACAAGTATAGTTCCAAAATCAACAGGCAATATTCCTTTTCATCAACTGATTTCTTCAGCAGTAGACAATGACGCAACAAAATCCATTAAAAGTTTTGCGGTCAAACTAAGCCTTGAAAAAGCTGAATCAAATGCTGCAATTATCCTCTTCACAGGAGTAGACAGCGATTCTGGTTGCACCTCGCTTTCCCTGAATACAGCACAGGCACTCTCAATACTAGCGCCAAAAGTACTTCTGATTGAAGGTAACATTGCTGACCCGGCTCTCAGCAAAATTGACGGACTATCATTGGAACCTAACGGATTATCAGACTTTCTCAACTCAACAGAGCCTTGGAAAAGTTTCATAGTCAGTAGCCCAACTTACAACATCAGTATCATGCAGGCCGGAAACACCATGGGAGCAAACATTTCGCAATATCGCATCAAGGAGCTTTTTGATTTAGCCAGAAAAGAGTATGACTATATATGCATCGACAGCGCACCTATACTACAGAGCGACCTTACCGAACACCTAGCTCTGTATGCAGACATCGTAGTTCTGATATCAGTCGTCGAAAGCACTCACTTCAACGATTTGAGAAAAGCTGCTGAACTTCTCGTACACCTCAAAATTCCAGCTATTGCGCCACTGCTTAATTGGGGTGGTCTCAAGCGCAGCATGAGCATTGACAAGCTCCTTGAAAAACAACCTGAAATCCTTGACAAAATCAATACAAAACAGATTGAAGAAATTATTCAGAAACTTCCGCCTGCAAATGATCTCATGAATAAAATCAAAGCCTTTGTAAGCAGCACTCTTAAAAAAAAAGAAAATATTACCGAAAAGGAGAACCATAAATGAGCAGCATTCAGGTACTGTCTGGTCAATGCTACCCTTGCCTCTTGGACAAAACATCACAACCATGATATCAGCAACGGAACCAGATTGGGAAAGAGAAAAACCGGTACGAGGACGGTTTGAACCAGGAAAAAAACTGCTCGCTGCAATACGACATTATCAGCTTCTTATAACACATAGCAGTTTTATATCAAGAACAATCAGGCTATTTGTTGTACTTCAATACAGGTTCTGGAGCGCAATATGCGGAGCCGACATCCCACTGAACTCGAAAATCAATGGGGGGCTCCTGATACCTCATCCAAACGGGATAGTTATCCATCCAGATGCTCAAATCGGCCCGAACTGCCTAATCTTTCAGCAGGTCACCATTGGAATAGGTTCCAAACCCGGCCTTCCTGTTATCGAAGGGTGCGTTGATATTGGAGCAGGAGCAAAAATTCTTGGTGGCATCCATATCGGTGCCCATGCACGAATAGGGGCCAATGCTGTTGTCATCAACGATATCCCCGCTAATGCAACCGCAGTAGGTATACCGGCAGTGGTGAAATAATTAGCATGACATAACCATAAAAAGGAAATGATACTCATCAAAGATTTATATAATAAGGAACGGTAACCATGGGGAGCGTTTCCGGAAATATCCTGGTTCCGATTGCTCTTTTAGCTTTCCCTCCATTGGTCATGACCCTTTTTAAAAAGCTTGGCCCCCGTCAGGCTACAGCGATAGCGTTTGTTTTTGGATGGATGTTCCTACCGGTAGCCAACTACGATATTTTTTTGATTCGCAACACTAAAACAGCAGCAATTTGCCTCAGTGTTCTTGCAAGCGCATATCTCTTCGATAAGGAACGACTGTCGACTTTCAAATTTAATGCTGCCGATATGCCAATGCTTCTATGGTGCACAGCATCTTTCTTTTCCTCAATAGCTAACGGTGATGGCCCTTATGACGGACTGTCAACAGCGATGTACCAAAGTGTGAGATGGGGAATACCTTACTTTATTGGACGAATTTATTTTAAAGATGTCGATTCCATAACGATACTCGCTATTACCATTTTCATCGGGACAGTTGTTTATATCCCTTTCTGCTGGTATGAATTGATCATGAGCCCGCAGTTGCATCGACTTACTTACGGTTTTCATCAAAGTGACTTCCTTCAGACTCTCAGGGATGGAGGCGGATACAGACCAATGGTCTATATGGATCATGGACTCATGACCGCGATGTGGATGGTTCTCGGTGCACTTCTCGGCGCCTGGTTATTTTTCTGTGGCATACTGCCTAAACAAATCATGCAAATACCATCACAATACCTTCTTATACTGCTCCTTTTCACCACCATCATGTTGCGCTCAGTAGCAGCTGTTTCATGGCTTATCATCGGCCTCCTCGTCCTCTATCTCTCCAAGAAAACAAAAACTGCTTTTCTATTGATAATCCTGATACTGGTTCCCTACCTTTATATTGTTACAAGAACAACCGGCTTCTGGGATGGGCGAAATCTTTCTGAAGCCGTATCTGGAAATTTCAGCGCAAACCGCTCTCAATCACTGCAATTCCGATTTGATAACGAAACTATTTTAATCGAAAAAGCACGGCAAGGTTCATTTTTCGGATGGGGTGGATATGGCCGTTCAAGAGTTTACGATGAAACAGGTAAAGATATCAGCATTACTGACGGACTGTGGATCATCACCTATGGTACAAACGGATTATATGGGCTTGTTGTGATGGTTATCACCATTCAATTGCCACTATTCCTCTTTTTTTTGCGAGTTAAACCGGAATTGTGGACAACAAAAACTTGGGGCAACTCCGCTGTTATGGCAGTCTTTCTTGGCATTTTCATGATCGATAATCTTCTGAACGACATGATCAACCCTGTTTACATGCTTTGCGGAGGCTCTTTGACCGGCATGCTTCTCAACTCATCAACGGTGCTTGCTGACAATAGTGAGGCAGTACCTTTTGAAGCTGACGGGAAGCAGAACCAGACTGTATATGGAACCCGTTTTATTGCATCACCAAGCTTGAAACCATCGCGATTTATCGGGTAATTTTTTTGAGATTATGAGCATGAAAAACTTGCTTCGACAAGACAATCTTCTAAAACCTGAATGGAATACTAACCGGTCACTCCTGATCTACTGGTTACTGGTACTTTTATTTCTCTTTATTGGAAGTTTCATCCCTCTGACAGCAATTATTCACAATTTTTTCCTGCTTGATACTATGCTTCATATGATACTTTACAGTGTGCTCTCATTTATTCCAATTATTCTGTTTAAAAGCCGAAAAAACGCTTTTCTGCTCTCTCTGGCTATGACGCCAATAGGCTACCTCCTTGAAACCTTACATATATTAATAACCGAGGAGAGCTTCAGTGCCATCAATGTTCTTGCCAACAATGCTGGAGTTCTTACTGGAATTGCAACAGGTTTTATTGTACGCCTCAAATATCACTACTCGCATGAATAAAAATACGTTAGGGATAGAAAGTAAAATTTATTACTCACGAAACAACAATAGGTCAACCTATAGATGAGAGAGATTCTATCTGACTATATAAAACAAACAGAGCTGCCGGACATTGATTGCATCATTATCGGCGTCAATTGTGAAAAAACGCTTGAACGCTGCATCAGATCAATCTTTTCAGGAAGCTACCCTGAACTAAAGACTCATATTATCTATTCTGATGGCGGCTCAACTGACCGAAGCCTTGCTATTGCCCAAAGTTTCATCCAAGTTAATGTTATCAAACTAAATCCAGAATATCCTACACCTGGCCTTGGAAGAAATGCTGGATGGAAAGCCGGTTGCTCACCTTATGTCCAGTTTCTCGATTCGGATACAATCCTTGACCCAGAATGGTTGAATACCGCTATACACGCGATGAAGAACCCGACTGTCGGAGCTGTCAGGGGCTACAGAAAAGAACTACATCCGGAACGTTCCTTTTTTAACTGGATCGGCGATTTGGAGTGGAACGCTAAACCTGGCGAATGCGACAGCTTTGGTGGTGATGTTCTGATCCGCCGCACTGCTCTTGAAGCAACCGGCGGCTATGATGAAGAACTTGTGGGAGGGGAAGACCCTGAACTAAGCTGGCGCATACACCGGAAGGGCTGGAAAATTCTCATGCTTGATGCACTTATGACCAGTCATGACTTGGCTATGCTTAAAACAAGCCAGTACTTTAAGCGCTCTTTCCGGTCTGGATATGGATTCGCGGCAATTCAGAATCGGGTTTCCAAGAGTAGAAGCAATTTCTGGAAAGCTGATCTGCGAAGGATTATGCTTAAGGGAGCGGGATTTTTCATCTTTTTGGTTGCAGGAATAATCCTTCTTATACTTCAGCAGAGCTACATTTTATTTACCGGTTCTGTGCTTAGTATCATAGCAGGAACTACAATGCTTCTTTCACCCAGGCTGTTCAGAATTGAGAAATTCATGCGTGAAAATAACCTGAACAGAACAGAAGCAAAAAAATACGCTTGGCACTGTTCACTAGTGGTTATACCCCAACTCGTCGGCATTTTGCGCTTTTATTTCGGCAAACTATTCAACAAACCCCTTAAAAACAAGCGCAGCACCCTTAAAACAGGACTTTCAACCCCCGGCACATGACAACAAGAGCCATAGCCTATCTCTGCAGCGAGTATCCTGCTATTTCCCATACTTTTATATATAGGGAGATCGAGTCACTCCGTAAAGCGGGAATGATTGTCCATACAGCATCAATTCACAAGCCCACTAACCTTAAGGTTATGACTTCTGATGAACAAATGGAAGCTGAAAAAACTTTTATGGTACTTTCCCAACCTATACCATTGATACTCAGCGCCCATCTGCATTGTTTACAGAAAAGTCCAATAGGGTACCTGCGAATGGCGGGAGGAGCCATAAAACTGCTGACGAAAGGACCAAAAAGCCCGGTAAAGGCACTTGCCTATTTTGCTGAAGCCGGCATTCTTATACAATGGCTTCACAGGCTGGGCATCAGCCATATCCATGAGCATTTTGCAAACCCGACAGCAATTGTTGCCATGCTCATAAAAATATATGGGGGAATAAATTACAGTCTATCGGTACACGGGCCTGATATTTTTTACCGTGTGGACTCCGCCATGCTTGAGGAAAAAGTCCAGGAAGCTGCCTTTATCCGCTGCATCAGCCATTACTGCCTGAGCCAGATCATGCGCATCAGCGAACCTGCAAAGTGGGATAAATTCCACATCGTTCGTTGCGGGGTAAACCCAGACCTCTACTCCGTCAGAGAAGAACCCCGTAATGCTATTCCAAACATCCTATGTGTCGGAAGGCTTGTTCCAGCTAAAGGACAGCATATCCTGCTCGAAGCATGCCGGGTTCTGAAACAGGAGGGTCTTCTATTTAAGGTCACCATAATTGGTGAAGGCCCAGATAGCAGGTCGCTTGAACAATTCACAACAATTAACAACCTCAAAGATATAGTAACTTTCACAGGTGTTCTCGGGCAGAATACCGTCCGTGAGTATTATGACAAAGCTGATATTTTTGTACTGGCAAGTTTTGCGGAAGGCGTACCAGTTGTACTTATGGAAGCCATGGCCAAAGAGATCCCTGTGATATCAACCAGGATAACAGGCATCCCTGAATTGATTGAACATGAACATGACGGACTGCTGGCTACTCCTGGAGATGCTGATGATCTCGCACTTCAGATTCGAAAACTGCTCAAGAATCCAGAGCTTCGGTGTGTCTTTGGACGAGCAGGACGGAAAAAAGTCATTTCACTTTATAACCAGCACATCAACAATCAGCAGATGGTTAATCTGTTCCATGAAGAAGGAGAAACAACATGATCATTGTTGAAATCTTTGTGAAAAGCTTGCTCATTATTCTGGCCTTGCCGGCAGGCTATCTGCTAATGTGTACAATTGCGGCATACCTGTTCAAAAAAGAAGTCACTAATGATAAAAGGCTTCTAAATATCGGAGTACTGATACCTGCCCATAATGAAGAAGAGGGTATTGTCCACACCATTGAAGGCGTCCTTGCATGCGACTATCCGAGGAATAAATTAAAAATCTTTATTATTGCCGACAACTGTACAGACAGTACTGCTGAAAAAGCCCGCAATGCTGGTGCTCTTGTTTTTGAGCGCTTTGATAACATTAACAGAGGCAAGGGTCAGGCACTCGACTGGTTCTTGAAAAACTCTCTTGATATTTATCATAATACCAATATTATCACCATTATCGACGCTGATGTCTCCCCCGACAGAAACTACCTACGCGAAATAAGCGCATCCCTCAGTAATCCGAAAATTCAGGTCGTTCAGGCATTTAACAGTGTCAGTAACCCGGATGCAGGATGGCGGCCAGGCCTCAGCGATGCCGCCTTTAACATATTCTGCCATTTGCGCATGGCTGGCTCTGCACGCTTAGCAGGCACAGCAGTACTAAAAGGCAACGGTATGGCCTTTAAAACCGAACTTCTCAAACAGTATGGATGGCCCTGCCACTCTGTGGTCGAAGATATGGAGTTCACACTCCACCTTCTTGTAGACGGTATCACTGTAAGTTATAATCCCGATGCTGTTATTCGCAGCGAAATGGTAACTTCAGGTAAAAGCGCTACAAGTCAGAGGAGCCGATGGGAAGGCGGGCGTTTTATGCTCGTTAGAAAGATGACACTACCTCTCCTTAAACTTTTTGCTGCAACAGGTCAACCCCGCTACCTGTATGCTCTGGCCGAACTCGCCACTCCCCCGCTCTCGCTGCTGGTCATGTTGTTCAGCCTTGCCACTGCTGGTGCACTCATGCTGCTCGATGGAGCATGGCTTATGCTTGCCAGTTCCTTCTGGCTTATCCTGGTATTTTACGTCATATCCGGACAGATTCAAAGAGGTGCACCATTATCAACATGGCTCTACCTTGCAGCCGCTCCGCTCTATATTCTTTGGAAAATCCCAATCTATGTTGGAATGATATTGAAAAAGAAAAGCAGTACATGGATACGTACAGAACGAGAATCAAAAAAAGATCAAAAAAATTTGAGTTAAAAAAAACTTACTGATCATGACCATTATTGATTACTTCGATAGAACCGCTATTATCAATCTGCCAGAACGTGCAGATAGAAGGGCTGAAACCAGAGAAGAATTCAAACGTGTGGGATGGCAGATTGAAAATAAAAAAGCCGACTTTTTTACCGCAACCCAGCCAGAAATCGCCGCTGGATTTCCGAGTGCAGGCGTAAAAGGTTGTTTTTTAAGCCATATGAACGCTATAAAACAAGCAAAACACGACAATCTATCCAATATTTTGATGATGGAAGATGATATTGCGTTTATATCTGATATCAATAAAATAGCTTCAGAGGCTTTACAAGAACTCGATAAGACAGAGTGGGGGTTTTTATATCTTGGTCATGGACACATATCAGATCATACGCCAGACAAGAGACTTGAAGAAATATCTGAACCATTGCTTCTAAAACATTTTTATGCTGTAAACGGTAAAATTTTTGACAGATTTCTTCAGTTTTTAGAAAAAGTACTTGAGCGACCTCCAGGACATCCTGATGGCGGACCAATGTACTTTGATGGTGCACTAACCACATTCCGCATGCAAAATCGTGATATCAATACCTATGTCATTATACCCAGTATCGGCTATCAGAGAAGTTCCCGAACGGATTTGCGTCCACCCTCATTATGGGATACATGGGCATTTCTGAGCCCAATGACCGCAGGAATTAGAAGAATTAAAAATGTTATAAAAAGATCAACCAGGTAAATCGATATTTCAATTATCTTGCATTTTTTTTACAAACTTCTTTCCTTTGCAATCATCAGATCTTCAATGTGAAAATATCCGTACTCTATGCTGGACTTGCGGCACCTCATGCTAGCTGGGTATCTATCGATGAGTTCGCCGAGTTGCTATCGCAATATTTTAAGGCAGAAATCCTCTCACCAAAGCCTGTTATGGGTACATGTTTCGATCGCTTGATTCACCCCCATCAAGCTCGATTTGAACCTTTGCATTCGACTGGGGGTGACGTTCTAATCGTGGTGGCAAGAAGCCCAAGCGATCTGGGTATGATAAAGGCTATACCAAATTGCCGTAAAAAATTTGGCAAAATATATGGGTTTGTCACAGATTCATATTTTCAGTCTGGGTTTGTCAAGGAAACTGCTTTCTATGATGCCATAACAGTAACCGCTCATGAAGATATCGAATACCCAAAAGTTAAGTTTGGTATCCCCGTCCACCATTTGTACCAGGGAGCGGACTGCCTGACATGGGTACCACGGGAGATGAAGAACAGGGAGATAGATATTATAAGTTTTGGGCGCACACCGCCAAGCTATCACTCTTGCTTTTCGCAATTTTTCCATCCTGCCAGTTCACCCTGTTTGTACCTTCACTCTCCCTTGGGTAACTTAGTAGGTAATAGCGTGCACCTTGAACGTGGCATGCTGTTCAAACTGCTACACAGAACAAGAATTTCACTGGCTTTCCATCTTTATGTTGAACCTCAGGGTGATCGGCCACGCTCCATGATGGTGACCAGCAGGTGGCTAGAATCATTGTTGTCAGGTTGTATCGTAGCCGGGCGAAGGCCTGTCTCTCGAATGGCAGACGAGATGCTCTTCTGGAGCAATGCAACAGTTGAACTCTCTGATGACCCGCAGACAGCTACTGAAGAGCTACTTACACTATTGTCACAAAACGATAGACTGGAAGATCAACGACGCATAAATATTATCCAGACACTCAACCACCATGATTGGCGCTTTCGGATAAAGACTTTTTGTGAAATTATGAATATACCGATACCTGTGGTACTGCTTGAGGATTTAACTCGATTGCAATATCTTGGCGCTTCATTTGGATAATTAACTCTATCATTACGAAAAATCTTAAAGACCATCATTATGCGCTCTGATCAGATTATTGACAGCACCGGTTTTAGCAACAAAGTGGTCTGATTGTTTCAGTAAGATTTACAATCCCTTTGCAAAATAGGACAAAAATAAAAATCAACTTCTATAGATAAATGTCTCTAAATACTTCAATGCTCCGCAGATCTCTCTGGCGACTGTCAGGATATATCACATACGAGAAGTTGTGCGATAAGGAATGGATCATTGCTCCAGCTTCTGTAACATATACCAAACCTGCTCTATATTTGCCTGGAGCAACTGACAATGTTACAGCGTCACACCCCTATTCGAACTTGAAACTAGAGATGCATAGAATAAAAGGAGGACGAGGGGAACATGGCGCAACAATAGCAAGAGTTCTGTCAGATGTAGAAGTCTGTGGAGGTTATATTTATAAAAAAGCTGCCAAGATTCAAATTAGTGCAAAAAAAGAATATCTTTTTCTCGAAAAACAAATATTTGAATTTAAAGACACTGCTGTTGTAGGCTGTTCTCTGTATGAATATATATATTTCGGACACTGGATGACAGAGGGAGTTCCATTGCTTATGGCCGCCCGTGAATTAGGTTCTCCCATACGAAATACTGATGAACTTACTATTCATCAGATGGAGTATCTCTCAATGCTTGAAATGACTTATGATCGATTTATTGCAGGCAGAATACGAAACCTTATTATTCTTGAAGATTATGGGCACAATAACTATAAGCGAGAACGATTCAAAAAAATCAGAGAACGTTTTCATGCACTTTACCCGAAATCGACTCATCCTGGAGCAATGATTTTTCGTGGAAAGTCGGGAAATAATTTACTTGCATCCGGACATAGCCGAGTACTCATCAATGAAGAGGAGATAGCGGTTTATTTACAATCTATAGGATTCAAGATCATCGATCCATCAAAACAAAGTGCAAAAGAAATAGCTGAAAACATCAGCGGAGCAAGAATAGTGATCTCAAATGAAGGAAGCCATACACCACACGGATTATACCCAATGGCAAATAACGGCACTTTAGTCAACATTCTCCCCCCTTTTCACTTCAATAACGTACTTAAAAGCGAAACAGATTGCATGGATTTAAACTATGCATTTTTGGTCGGAGACGCCTGTGAAGGTGGATTCAGGGTACCTATGGATACTCTAAAAAAAACACTTGATCTGGTTACAGAAAATAACCCTTGAATACCATAGTATTCCCGGATTTTTTAATTGATGTGGTGAACACCAAGGTTTTTATAGACTGTTTTTTTATAGATAAAATCTACCGAATACGTTTAAAGTTTATTAAAATATATTTAAATATGTCCATAAATATTCCAATGCTTCGCCGATCCCTCTGGCGATTATTAGGAAATAAATCGTACGAAAAGTTGTGCGATAAGGAATGGACCATTTCTCCTGCTTGTGTAACATATACCAAACCGGCTCTATATTTGCCGGGAGCGACTGAAATGGTTACAGCATCACACCCGTTATCAAACCTGGAACTGGAGATGCTGAGAATAAAAGGTGGGCGCACAGAGCATGGCGCAACAATTGCGAGGGTTCTACCCAATGCGGAAGTATATGGTGGCTATATTTACAAAAAGGCCGCCAAGATTCCTATCAGTGCTAAAAAAGAAAATCTTTTTCTTGAAAAGCAAATCACAGAAAACAAAGATAGTGCCGTTCTTGCCTGTTCTTTGATTGATAGTTTATATTTCGGACACTGGATGACTGATGGAATTCCATTGCTTATGGCAGCACGTGAATTAGGTTCTCCCATACGAAACACTGATGTACTTACCTTGCATCAGAAGGATTATCTCTCAATGCTTGGAATGAATTATGATTCGTTTATCGCGGGCAGAATACGAAAACTTATCATACTTGAAGATTATGGGCAGAATAATTACAAACGAGAGCGATATCAGAAAATCAGAGAACGTTTTCATGCACTTTACCCGAAATCGACTCATCCTGGAGCAATGATTTTTCGTGGAAAGTCGGGAAATAATTTACTTGCATCCGGACATAGCCGAGTACTCATCAATGAAGAGGAGATAGCGGTTTATTTACAATCTATAGGATTCAAGATCATCGATCCATCAAAACAAAGTGCAAAAGAAATAGCTGAAAACATCAGCGGAGCAAGAATAGTGATCTCAAATGAAGGAAGCCATACACCACACGGATTATACCCAATGGCAAATAACGGCACTTTAATCAACATTCTTCCTCCCTTTCACTTCAATAACGTACTCAAGGGCCAAACCGATTGCATGGATTTACAATATGCATTTGTGGTAGGAGATGCATGTGATGGCGGATTCAGGGTTCCTATGGATATTCTCAAAAAAACTCTTGACCTTGTTTCAGCAACTTACCCTTAAATGCAATAATATACTGCTGGAAGTGCTATCTTTTCACAGAACAAGGGCACAAGTTATATCATCTGTATAGACTAATTACACTGCAATAAAACCGCAGGTAGTATAGTGAATAGTTAAATATTTAAACTGAACTGATGTTGTGAAGTATAAAGCAAGCATCATGGAACACTATAATTTTTGAAAAAAATCGAAAATTGCGGAACTATTGGAAAAAAAAATAAGCGTCAAGCTGGACCGAGGTATAAAAAGGGTAAATAATAATACGCAATTATGTATTGCGTACGCCGCTGGTCCTGGAGATATTGTCAGTACCTTTCTCAGTTGGAAAAAAGGAATGGACGACCCAAACCAGGTATCAGTAACATACAGTAGCCTTTTTTTTGATGCCTGCCATAGCCTCCATGCAAAGGGAATTGCTATATCATCCTGTTCAAGAAAGGACAGCATCCGAACTGAAAATTTTTACATAGAGAACCTGCCTAAAGGTGGAGGAAAAAAAGGGATTGCGTTTCATTGGCAACAAATTTTGTATCTCATCCGCGTTATCAGGATAGCAGAATCCGAGGGTGCCCGAATGTTTGTCATGGCAGACTCTTCCAGCCACTTTTTTCTTTATAGCTGGTTTATCCCCTTTGGAATGAAATTGGTTCCGACACTACACTGTACGCTCTGGCCTCGCTTCAGACCAATTTCATCTGCCCAAAAAATTTTGAACTTTCTTAACCGTGGCGTTTTTACAACGAGAGCAACAGCTATCTTAGCAGTATCAAATACTATCGTTGAACAAGTCAAACAACTTACAAAAAATCGACAGCGCCCGATTTATACATTTCTTCCGTTTTATCACAAAGCACTATTTGCCTCATTAACGCCTCCAAATAGCAATGCTGACAGTTTCAACCTACTTTTTGCCGGACGTCTCGAAACTGAAAAAGGAGTGTTCGACCTGTTACAAATTGCCGAAACACTCCATAAGCGGGGAATTAACAGTATCACCATACACCTTTGCGGCAATGGATCAAAGGAAAATGAACTTCGCAATACTGCTGTCAAAAAAAAAGTTGAGAAAAATTTTATTATTCATGGATACTGCTCCCGAACTGAAATGCTTGCTCATATCAATGAAAGCCACGCATTTATTGTTCCAACTCTAACAACATTCGAGGAAGGCTTTAATAAGGTCGTGGCTGAAGCTGTTCTTGCTGGGCGTCCCGTCATAACCTCTGCAGTATGTCCTGCCCTTGAATGCGTCACAAATGCCGTCATTCAAGTACTCCCTGATGATGTAACAGGATACCTTGATGCTATCATTAAGCTTGCCTCAAACAAAACCTATTACCTGGAAAAACAGGCTAATTGCCTGACATATCAGAGCCAGTTTTATGATCGGTCACGTTCATGGCAGGCATCTCTTGAAAAAATAATCAGTAACGAATAAATACGCACAATAATATTTCTCAAAGACAGGTGCCACAGAACAGTAAACGGTAGTACACGACGGTAACACTTATTTCAAAGCTAAATTCAGTGCGCGACCAAGAGCTGCACCCCAACTCTGCTCGCGATCATAAAACTGCTCCGACTCAGCGGCACAGCTTGCGCGAATCGACTCATAATAATTATTATCACTGGCAAGGCGCTTAATGGCAGCAACCATTGCCAGTCGGTCGCCACAATTGAGGGTAATTACTGAGCCAGGAAAGACATCAATTGCATTACATACTGTGGTAGCAACTACCGGCCGCCCAGATAAAACGCCTTCAACCACCACACGATTCAAACCCTCAGGAAAATCTGCCGTCGTCGGGACAACTACCACTTGACTGCGCTCGTATGCTGCACGCATTGCAGAGCTGTTCAACTGACCGAGGACATTTATACAACTTTGCAAACCACGCCGCTCCACTTCTGCCTTGAGCTCACTGAGCGCTGTCCCGCCGCCACAAATATCAAGCGATATTTTGATTTGACTTTCAGCCCTTAAACTTGCCATGACATCAAGCAAATCAAAAACTCCTTTGTTGCGTTCCACGCGACCTGCGAACATTAACCTGAATGAATCCGCATCCCAAGCAGGGCGGGCAATTCCAGCAAAAGCAACGCGCTGATAAGAACTACGAGCCTGCAGCAGTCTGCCACTGACTTGACCACGACTCAACTCACGTACCTGCCGTTCGCACTCCGGTGAAATACAAATCGTGGCAATTGGGATTTTCCTCCAAAACAAACCATTTAAGCCCTGCAGAATACGTTCATACAGTGCAGTAGATCGATAACCGCGCGGCCAAAAAGTGCACTGCAAGTCTGTGATTATTTTTATGCCAAAGATGGCAGGAATTGCCAGCAACCACCAATGCTCCAGATCTGCAATCACAACTACCCGCGGACGGAGGTGCAGTATAGTACCAATAACACCCAACCAATGAGACATATAGGCCTGTTTATAAGCAAGACCTGTTTTACCTGCTGCATTATTTGGCCGATGCTCTACCGTGATGAGACCTTCAACTAATATCTCTTTGCGTGCATGTGTAGAAATCACTAGGGCTGAGAGCCCTCTCGCCTTAATCTGGTCAAAGAATTGTGCCGAATAGGTATCAGAGACCTCTGATGCGTCATGTTTACCAGATATCCAGCTGCGCATAGTGCCTGCAATATCACCAGGACCACCGCAATAAATAACTTGTGGGTTTGTTTTCATGAGCATTGATATAATATCTAATCTCTTATAATAAAGGATATGCGCTCAGTACCATTTTTTAAATGTCAGCTTCATAGATAACATACTCTTTGTATGGGGTTCCTCCGATAACCTTTGCCAGTTTACTCATAGCCTCGTTTGCTTTGAGCACCCAGCTCATCTCACTGGCAAACACCCCGTGTTTTCCTCCGTAATCGGCAATCTCGGTATTGAGAATACTGTCGACTCCCTTATTGCGATATTCCGGCAGCACACCCATGGTAATGGTACGAACCATGGTAATATTGCGACTGTACCAGAGATATTTCAGCAATCCAAGAGGTGAAAACGGGTTTCCATTCACATGTTTCAATGCCTGGTTAACATCAGGCAGGGAGAGCGAAAAGCCGACCGTACGCTTGTTCCGATCTTCGACGAAATAAATATAGTGTGGATTTGCAAGTGGCTTGAGGCTTTTTGCAAGAAAAGTAAACTCCTTGTCGGTCATGGGAACAAAGCCCCAGTTTTTCTCCCATGCCTTGTTGTAAATATCACGAATACGATCGATTTCGCGGTCAAAGTCCTTCATGTTCATGATCCGTACCGTCAGTCCTTCCTTTTTCTTGACATGTTCAGCTATACGTCGCAGACGCGAAATATCAATAAGTTTCTGATCAATATACCAGGCAAGAAGTTCCTGACCGATACGGTGCCCATAGTTCAGAACAAGATCATTGTACCATGGAGGATTGTAGAGCATAAGAAAAACCGGTGGGCTGTCGTACCCTTTTGTGAGCATGCCGCACTGATCGTTCATCGATGGACTGACAGGACCGCGCATGGCGTTGAGCCCCTTCCCTTTCAGCCACTTGGCCGCTGCATCAAAAAGCGCATCGGCAACTTTCTGGTCGTTGACACACTCAAAAAAACCCCAGAACCCGACCTTGTCGCTGTGCACCTGGTTGTGCCGCCGGTTTTCAATTGCCGCTATAGTTCCCACCATAGAACCTTCTTTCCATGCTGTAAAAAGAGCCAGGGATGCATGATCATACAAGGGAAACACTTCCGTATCAAGCGTCTTCATATAATCATCAATAACCGGTGGCACCCAGTATTTGTTAAGCTCCGGATCATTGCGATAGATCTGCCAGGCAAAGGTAATGAACTGTTTCCTTTCCTTTTTATTCCGTACCTGCCGAATCTCTATTGCCATATTCTTCTCCACTGCTGTGTTATAGTGATAAGATTTTCCGCTGAAGCAACATCATGGAACAGGGTTTTATCTGATAAGCTTATGAATGACTGCAGCCCCTTCACGAAGCATGCGTTCAGTCTCTTCCCAGGAAAGACACTCATCGGTTATGGAAACTCCATACCTGAGTTTATCGGGATCTTCTGGAAAAGGCTGATTACCGCCACAGATATTGCTTTCGATCATAACGCCGGCAATGCTTTTATTGCCTTCAGTTTTCTGCACAAGAATGTTCTCCCAGACTTTCAGCTGCTGCTCATGTTTTTTGCCGGAATTGGCATGGCTGCAGTCAACAAGAAGCGATTGTTCCAGACCTGCCTTTGCAATCCAGGATTCAGCAAGAGCAATACTGTCCGGTTCATAGTTCGGTGTATCGCCACCACGAAGCACAAGATGTCCGAAGGGATTCCCTTTTGTAGTAATGACGCTGCTGCGGCCTTCCTGATCAATGCCAAGAAAACTGTGCGGATGCATAGCGGAACGGATTGCATCGACAGCCACGTTCAGGCGGCCGTCAGTTGAATTTTTGAACCCGACAGGCATGGAAAGACCGCTTGCCATCTGACGGTGCGTCTGCGATTCTATTGTCCTTGCCCCGATAGCTGCCCAGCTCACAACATCGGCTACATACTGCGGGGTTATTGGGTCAAGAAATTCTGTTGCAGCCGGCAGCCCCAGGGCATTGATGTCAAGCAGAAGTTTTCTGGCATAGAACAAGCCGTGTACAATATCATACGTATCATCAAGGTGAGGGTCATTGATAAATCCTTTCCAGCCAAGAGTGGTGCGGGGCTTTTCAAAGTAGACCCGCATCATGATGCACAGATCATCCTGCAGTTCAGTGCGCAATGCGGAAAGTTTACGGGCATACTCAAGGGCTGCTTCGGTATCATGTATCGAGCAGGGTCCGACGATCACAAGCAGCCTGGAATCCTTGCCGGTCAATATATTTTCAACTTCACGACGTCCTTTAATAACGGTGCCAGCTATCCGTTCATCCACAGGCAGCTTTTCCTTGAGATCCTTTGGGGAAGAAAGACGGATAATGCGTGAAACTCTTAAATCATATAACTTTTCCATTCGTTTTCAACAATAATATCTTCATAGAATTAAACAGGATGCAAGATAAAAAAAAACACAATATATAATCAGCGCCAATGCGTATAAATTCCCTCCGCCATGAAGCTCTCACTACGACGGACGGAATTTTTTAATATTAATGCCTAAAAAAAAGAAATATATTGACCAAGTAAAGAAGGAAATTTTCAACAAGGGCAATCAATAATCAAAAAAAACATGAACGTACTGATCACTGACGGTGTTGATCCGCAATGCGGTCAAATCCTCTCTCAGAACGGTTTTGACGTGACCGAAATACAGAAAATCAGTAAGGAAGAACTCAAAAAGATCATCGGAGGCTTTGAAAAGCTGATCGTCAGAAGCGCCACAAAAGTTACCGCAGAAATTATCGAGTGCGGCACCAAGCTTAAACTTATCGGAAGAGCGGGAGCCGGGGTAGACAACATTGACATAGAAGCTGCAACCCGCAACGGCATTATCGTCATGAACACGCCTGGCGGAAACACTGTTTCGGCTGCTGAACATACCTGTGCCATGATTCTTTCTGCTGCACGCCGCATTCCCCAGGCAACAGCAGATCTGAAAAACGGAAACTGGAATAAAAAGAAATTTACCGGCATAGAACTTGAAGGAAAAACCCTTTCCATTATTGGTCTTGGAAAAATCGGCCGTGAAGTAGCATCCCGCATGCAGGCGTTCGGAATGAAAACAATCGCCTATGACCCCATGATCCCCGATGAATTCGCAACTCATCTCAATATTGAGCTTCTCCCCCTGCATGAAAATTTCATGCGTGCTGATGTTATCACCATCCATTCATCGCTCAACGAATCAACGCGTAATCTGATTTCAAAAGAGACGATTGACCTGATGAAACCCCGTGTTATCATCGTCAACTGTGCAAGAGGAGGAATCATTAACGAAGCCGACCTTGCTGAAGCCATAGAATCGGGAAAAGTTGCCGCAGCAGCACTTGATGTGTTTGAGACTGAACCGGTCAACCCCGAAAATCCTCTTTTGAAGCTTGATGCAGTTATTACCACACCGCATATCGCTGCGTCCACGAACGAAGCACAGGAGAAGGTTGCCATTCAAATTGCAGAACAGATTGTCGACTGGAAACGAAAAGGAAAGCTCGAAGGCGCCGTGAATGCATCAGCCGTTGAACTTGCTCAGATTCCCGGGGTACGATCATATCTTACCCTGGCCGAAAAACTCGGAGCATTACTGGCACAGATGGCTCCAGATCAAGCCAGCAAAATGACTATCAGAACCTCCGGTGAATTCCTTCAAAAATTTAATGAGGTTATTACCGCTGCGGCTCTGAAAGGTTTTCTCGATATCCGTCAATCCAAAGATACCAACTATATCAATGCATTCACGATGGCAAAGGAGTGCGGTATAAGTCTGGAGCAGAAGTTTGAAAAGGAAAATCCGAACTATACCAATCTGATCCGCATTGAGCTTGAAAACGGTGAAGAAAAACGAATGATCGGCGGTACCGTCTTCAGTGACAAAGATGTTCGGATTGTTATGATAGATCAGTTTCTTGTTGAATTCAAGCCGGAAGGCAACATTATTATCTATAACAATATCGATAAACCTGGTGTCATTGCCAATGTCACCCAGCTGCTGCTGCAGCATAACCTGAATGTTGCTTATATAGCACTCTCAAGGGACGAAGAAAAGAATGTCGCCATGACAGCCATTGTTGTCGATGGAAATGTGCTGCCCGAACTGATTGATGAAATAAGAAGTGTCAATGGCGTCAACATTGCTCATCTTGTCACGCTCTGAAAATACTTGAGATATCAAACAAAAAAACCTGCCGTCAAAGCAGGTTTTTTTGTCTTTAACAAGGAATTTTACTAAGCCTTGGCAAAATCGATGCTGAGCCACTTATCTTCGTAAGAAGCTCCGGTTGACTCCATTCCAGCAAGAAAAATCGGTAAAGCAACAATCTTCTGGTAATCGCCAATACGGATAGTCAGATCATCGCCAAGTTTGAGAATTTTCGGCTCAAGACCCATGTTTTCCATAAACGGCAATCTGACACGAACCTTATAGTGCCCTTCAGAAACCTTCTTGATATCAATCGGATTTTCCGAGAAGAAAATATCGAGCGGATTGAGATCTCCATAGACCTTTTCGCCTACCCTGCGAAGCATCGCCACACCGACAACCTCATCATCAAACAAGGGTACTTCAGTAATTGGAATTGGAGCAAATGCTTCCTCAATCTGGTCAATATACTTCTGCTGAATAGCACGCCATTTCTGGAAATAAGGATCGGGGCTCTGATCCGGCATAACACGGTTAATGGTAATCCTGTCGACGGTAATTCCGTAAAGGTTAAGATAGGTCAAAGCACGCATTGACTCTTTGATAACCATCTTTTCGGGATTCATGACAAGACGCATGGTGGTTTTTGAACTGTCGGCCAACAAATCAATGATACCTTCTGTTGAAGAGAAGAGATTGTCGACCTTGTCATAAACCTCCACAGGAGCAACAAAATCGTTTATTTTATTGATTTTTTTTGAAAGAGGCCTGATAACCGGCTTTACCATAAATTTTTCAACATTGCGGATAAGCTTGATAAACCAGCCGAATGTTTCAGGCAGAGAGAGAAGGCGAAGGGTTTCGCCGGTAGGAGCACAGTCAACAACAAGAAGATCGTACTCATTCTGCTCATTATAACGCTTGATATAGGAAAGTGAAAAGAGCTCTTCCATACCTGGAAGCACACCCATTTCCTCAGCATAAACACCTTCAATCCCACGAGATTCCATCAGGTGGGCAAAGTGCTCTCTCACTACATCCCAGTTCAGATTGAGGTCACCGAATACGCTGACTTCCTGACCCCAAAGATTTTCAGCAACCTTCACCGGCGAAGGTCCCAACTGAATATCAAGCGAGTCGCCAAGGCTGTGTGCCGGATCGGTAGACATAATAAGAGTCTTGTACCCCATATCTGCTGCTCTGAGCGCTGTGGCTGCAGCAACAGAGGTTTTACCAACACCACCCTTACCGGTGAAAATGATATTACGCATACGTTTTAATGATTCTTATTTTAAGAATTATTGAATAAGGCTCTTTTCTACCAAACACTATTCTCTGTAAGTTGAGCAACTTGAAAAGGCTTAAGATAATAAAATTTCCTTTTAATGGAACAGGCTCTAAAACAATTACTTATTGAAAAAATCGATGGAGTAAGTGAATATCGCTGCGCAAGGAACACTGCCCACTGAACTACCGCCTCCGTTTTCGGGAAGAACCCGAGTGTCCTCCTTTTCTGTCTTTATGACTTTTCACGCTCTTATCTTTATGACTTTTCAAGCCTTTACCGATTCTTGCACCCCTGGAGTGACGGGATGAAAAACGCGGTCTTTCGGATGAGACTACCTCTTTTTCAATTTTCAAACGCTGACCACGAACAAGAGTCATCCGGTGATTAAGATTGTTCAACTCCGCAAGACGCCGGGCGCTGGTACCATACTTCCTTGCAATGGAAGCAAGAGTTTCGGACTTCCCTACCCTGTGCATCACTATCTTTTTCTTAACTGGACCCTCTCTGCCAGAATCGCCCTGTCCGGAATTGCTGTTATCACCTCCGGAAAACACTACAAGTTTCTGGCCGGGAGTAACATCAGGATCTTTCAAGTTGTTCCAGACAATGAGCTGACTGATATAGGTACGATAAAGTCTGGCGATGGAACCAAGATTTTCACCCTGCTGTACAATATGAACCCTCTCTCCCTTTCCTGCAGCGCCCTCACCTCCCGAACCGGAATTAAGACTTTCAACCCTGGCAAGCAGCTGCTCGCGTTCAGAGGCTTGCGGCGATTTGTAAGCATAAATTTCCTGCTCACGTTTCTGGAACTGCGCGATATATTGTTTTGGCAGCTTTATAACGCTACCGGTTGAGCCAGTCGCAGGAATAATACCAAGCTTGTATTGAGGATTAAGAAAGTGGAGATCGCGCATCGGCACTCCGATCGTTTCACTTATCTGTTCGAACGACAAAAGACGGGTGGTTCTGAGCGTGTCGATATCGTGATACAAAAATCCAGGCTCCACCGGACGTATATTGTGCTCGTTATAATAGTTCATAATATAGTTCACGGCAATAAATGCAGGAACATACCCCCTCGTTTCAGCGGGAAGGTAATCCCAAATTGCCCAGTAGTTTTTTACCCCGCCGGCCCGCCTGATCGCCTTGTTGACATTTCCCGGCCCGGCGTTATAAGCTGCAAGTGTCAGGAACCAGTCGCCATAAATATTGTAGAGATCCCTTAAATATCGGCATGCAGACACAGTCGCCTTCTCCGAATCGTAGCGATCCTCTATAAATGAGGATGACTGCATACCGTACATTTTTCCGGTGCCATACATAAACTGCCACAGCCCTTTGGCTCCGGCAGGAGAGACCGCTGTTGGATTAAGGGCCGATTCAACGATGGCGAGATACTTCATCTCAAGGGGAATATTGTAGGAATCAAGTTTTTCCTCAAACAGAGGAAAATAGATTTTGGTGAGTCCGAGGATTTTAGCCGTCGTATTTCTCTTGTCGACAGCATAAAGTCTTATAAAACCCCTTACATGATCATTAAAAACAAGATTGAAGGGGGTTTTGCGGGCGAGCAGGGAAATCCTTGAGGCATAAACAGAATCGCTGTACTGAGGCACAAAATTGGCGGGAAATCCAAACTTTTCACCTTCTTTCGAAGGGGCTGAAAAGTGTTCATCCTGGAAATATGTTGCATTGACAAGACTGTCAAGAATATCTGAAACCGAAGACTTCGGAAGCGATCCTCTGATAGTTTTCACTGGATCGTCAGCACGAACCGGCAGAGCGGAAACCAGAAAAACAAGTGCCATTAACGACACCGTGAACATGGAAACAGCTTTATTATAAACCCTTATTTTCACAAGCGCACATTCGTTAAGAAAGGAGATTACTAAAAGATCCATGCTGAAACAGCAGAGATCAACCTTGAAAAAGTAACAATAAAAACCGTTCCTGACTAATAGAATTATCTTTTACGTCAATAATATCCTGCAACTCCTGTATCAGTAGGTAACTTTCCACAGGAAAAGTCCGCTGGCATCAGCAGGTTTGAGTGAACTCGACAGAACCCCGCCGTCAAGCATCCTCTGGAATTCTTCAGCATTAAGAGTACCCTTTCCAGCGCTTATCATTGCATCTACAAGATAGCGCACCATACTGCGTAAAAAACGGTTCGCTGATATCTGAAACACCAGAAAGCGATCGGTGCGGTACCACTCGCTTGCAGTAACAGTACAGAGACGGCCTGGATTATCCCTGTCTTCCTTTGAAAATGCAGAAAAATCATGGGTGCCAAGCAGAGAAGCTGCAATCTGCTGCATGACCGTAATATCGGGTTTTCCAGACAAACATCCCGCAAAACGGCCATAAATCGCTGATGGCTCCTCAAGCAGAAAATATCGGTACTGCCTCTCTCTGGCACTATGCCGTGCATGAAAATCATGAGAAACTTCCACAGGGTCGCTTACCCTGATAGTTTTCGGCAAAACCGAATTCAGCGAATGTATTATCCGGGAAAGATCCATCGTTGAAGAACTGAAAAAGTTTGCTGTCTGAGCTCTCGCATGAACTCCCTTGTCGGTTCTTCCGGCGGCTGCAAGAGAAATTTCTTCCTGCAGAATCATGCCGAGTGCTGCTTCTATCTCCCCCTGTATGGTTGTAATCCTGCCGGACTGTCTCTGCCATCCGGCAAAGGATGTACCATCATATTCAACGGTAATCCTGATGTTCTTCATAAGAGAATTAATATCTTTGTACGTTGGTTACTTCTATAATAGTTATCTTCCCGTTTTCTTCCCTAATTAACATAATATCACACGTTGCAGACAACTCACCTGGCATCGCTCCTTCAGGCGCTGGAAAGCCTGGACATGCATTTATCCGCAGGCACCTACAGGGTTCCCGGAATCTGGACCGGAAAAAATAACGGAATCGAACTGGTCAACCCGGCCGAATACTTCAAAATAATACTTGAAAACATCCTTGAATGCAGTGTTCCCCACAGCCCCCGACAAAATAATGCAGACTGGAGAGAGAGTGCGGTAGTTTACAATCTGTTTATTCGCCTCACCACAGCATTTGACCATAACGGCGACGGCACAATCGCTTCTGAACCGCTTGCATGCGGTTTCAGGGAAACAGGCACCTTCCTTAAAGCAATTGCACTCCTGCCGTATATAAAAAATCTCGGCGCAAATACCGTCTATATTCTCCCTGTCACTGAAATTGGTTCTCAGAACAGAAAAGGCTCACTGGGCTCTCCTTATGCCGTTAAAGACCCAAGAAAGCTTGATCCGATGCTTGACGAGCCAGCACTCGGATTTTCTCCGGAATTCCTGCTCAAAGCATTTGCTGAGGCTGCACATATCCTGGATATTCATGTTGTGCTTGAGTTTGTGTTTAGAACATCTTCTATGGACAGCAACTGGATACAAGAGCACCCTGAGTGGTTCTACTGGATCAGAGACCATGAAAATACATGCAACTTCGGGCCACCACATTTCGATCCTGATACCCTGACATGGATTCATGAGATGGTAGATCGCCACGAGATGCACAATCTTCCTGCCCCATCTTCCGAATACCGTGAGCAATTCGTCACCCAACCGGTGACTGTCCATGAAAAAGACGGGATATATAAGGGTACCGCGAAGGACGGCACTCTATGCCGCATTGCAAGCGCTTTTTCTGACTGGCCCCCTGATGACAAGCAACCGGCATGGAGTGATGTGACTTATCTGAAAATGCATAACCATGATGCGTTCAACTACATTGCCTACAATACCATCAGGATGTACGACTGTGCGCTTGAGAATCCGGAATACAACAATACTTCACTCTGGAATGAGATTCTGGATATCATCCCAAGCTACCAGAAGCTTTACGATATTGACGGTGCCATGATTGATATGGGCCATGCCCTGCCTTCCGAACTGAAAAAGAGTATTGTACGTATTGCCCGTGAAAACAAACCGGGGTTTGCGTTCTGGGATGAGAATTTCAATCCTACACCCGAGATACGCGATGAAGGTTTCAATGCAGTGTTCGGTTCCCTTCCCTTTGTCATTCATGATATTGTCTTTATCCGTGGATTATTGAATTACCTGAACAAAACCGGTGTAGCTCTACCGTTTTTTGGCACTGGTGAAAATCACAACACACCACGCGTCTGCTTCCGTTACCCCCGTGAAGAAGCCGGAAGAAACTTCTCTATCTTTATATTCACGCTCAGTGCCATACTGCCAGCCATCCCTTTTCTGCAGTCAGGAATGGAACTCTGTGAATGGCATCCGGTAAACCTCGGACTTAATTTCAACGATGAAGACAGAGCTCTCTATCCTCCAGAAAAACTTCCGCTCTTCAGCGCCTGCAGCTATGACTGGGAAAACTGTAATGGTCTTCTCCCTCTCAACACCTATATCAGGCGCATTCTTGATATCAGGAAGCAGTATCTTGATCTGGTGCTATGCGGAGAAACCGGATCGATGACCATCCCTTATGTATCTGAACCTGAACTTTTTGCCGTCATGAGAACATCGGACGGCAGCTCACTGCTCTTCATCGGGAACAGCAATCTTTATCATACAAGAACCGGTGCACTCGAATTCAGCATGAACAACATTTCGCTCTACGACCTGATCGGCGAAACATCGTGGCCAATCAGAGAGCATAAACTCACTGTGACCTGCAATCCGGGCCAATGCATGCTCTTTGAACTTCCTCCGGAGGTTTGACGGGATAACCGGCGAAAAACGTATCTTTTGTAATTTTTCATCAACCAAATCATTATCCCATTATGTCTATTCTCATTGTCGGCTCTCTTGCCTTTGATGATATCGAAACCCCTTTTGGAAGTTCTTTTGACACGCTTGGAGGATCATCCACCTACATAGCACTCTCTTCAAGCTATTTTACCGACGAGGTTAAGCTGGTCGGCGTCGTCGGCTCGGACTTCGAGGATAAACATTTTGACCTTCTGCATTCCAGAAACATCGATACCAAAGGAATCAAAAAAGTTGAGGATGGAAAAACCTTCCGATGGGCAGGACGCTATCATTACGACATGAACACCCGCGACACACTCGACACTCAGTTGAACGTGTTTGCGGATTTTGATCCTGAAGTACCATTACAGTACCGTGATGCCAAATTTGTCTGCCTCGGCAATATCGATCCGGAACTTCAACTCAAAGTTCTTGACCAGATCAACAAGCCGACACTGGTCATCTGCGACACCATGAATTTCTGGATAGAAGGAAAACCTGAAGAGCTCAAAAAAACCCTTGAACGAGTTGATATCTTTATCATCAACGATAGTGAGGCGCGAATTTTAAGCGGTGATCCAAACCTTGTCAAATCAGCCCGGATAATCCGCAATATGGGACCCAAAACCCTGATCATCAAAAAAGGGGAACACGGCGCGCTTCTGTTTACCGACAAAGGCATTTTTGCGGCTCCGGCTTTTCCACTCGAATCCATTTTTGACCCGACGGGTGCCGGCGATACTTTTGCCGGAGGCTTTATCGGACATCTTGCACGCTGCGAAAGCATTAACGACCTTGAGATGCGCAGAGCAGTGCTGTACGGCAGCGCCATGGCAAGTTTCTGTGTCGAAAAATTCGGTACTGAGAAAATTGCTTCGCTGGATATGCTTGAAATTGAAGACCGTTACCAGAGCTTCCGTGAGCTTTCACGGATTGATGAGTAAATAAACGCAGGTACCAGAGAGCCACAGGAATTTCGGAGCACCTGAAAGAAACTTTTAAGAAACAAGCGATATGGATCAGCTCAATATTCTGGATTACAGTTTCATCGTCGGATACCTGCTCATGACGCTTGTTATTGGACTGTGGTTCTCTTCACGTGCTTCGGAAAATGTCGATGAGTTTTTTCTTTCGGGACGCAAACTTCCGTGGTGGATTGCCGGAACCGGAATGGTTGCGACAACTTTTGCTGCAGACACCCCGCTTGCCGTTGCCGGTTTTGTAGCCAAAAACGGCATCGCCGGCAACTGGGTATGGTGGACGTTTGTTTCGGGCGGCATGCTCACCGTTTTCTTTTTTGCAAGACTCTGGAGACGGGCAGAAATTCTTACCGACCTTGAGTTTATAGAACTGCGATACAGCGGAAAAGCAGCAAGATTCCTTCGGGGGTTCAAGGCGGTCTATTTCGGACTCTTTATCAATTCGATCATTATCGGCTGGGTCACTCTGGCTATGTTCAAGATCATAAAGATTATGGCACCGGAGTTGAACCCCGTATGGATCATTATCGCACTTGTCCTGCTTACCACCTTTTATTCCGGGCTTTCAGGCCTTTGGGGGGTATCCATCACTGATAACATTCAATTTGTTATCGCCATGACAGGCTGTATCATTCTTTCGATTCTTGCTGTCCATTCCCCTGTCGTCGTCTCTGCCGGCGGCCTTATGAAAGCTCTTCCGAAATGGATGTTCGACTTTTTCCCCTCGTTCAGCTCCGCAACATCATCAAGCACCGGACTGACAGGTGCTGCGGCCCTTCCCTTTGCCTCGTTTGCCGCCATGGCGTTTGTCCAGTGGTGGTCATCCTGGTACCCCGGTGCTGAACCGGGCGGAGGAGGCTATATCGCCCAGCGCATGATGAGCGCCAAAAACGAAAAACATTCACTGCTTGCAACACTCTGGTTTACCGTTGCACACTACTGCCTGAGGCCCTGGCCATGGATCATCGTCGGCCTGGTGAGCCTCGTCATGTTTCCACACCTTCCGCTCAACCAGAAAGAAGACGGCTTTGTCTATGTGATGAAGGCTGTTTTACCTCCTGGACTGAGAGGCCTGCTGATTGCAGCCTTTCTGGCGGCTTACATGTCAACGCTCTCAACTCATCTGAACTGGGGCACAAGCTATCTTATCAACGATTTCTACAAACGCTTTCTGAAAAAGGATGGCAACCCAAAACACTATGTCAATGTTTCCAAATTGACGACATTCCTGACCGCAGCCTTTTCCCTCTGCATCACCTTTTTTGTGCTCGAAACCATAACAGGTGCCTGGGAATTCATTATACAGTGCGGTGCCGGAACAGGTTTTGTACTTATTCTCCGCTGGTTCTGGTGGCGACTCAATGCGTGGTCTGAAATCACATCGATGATTACACCGTTTGCTGTGCTGGCATGGCTGAAGTTGTTCACCACTATTACTTTTCCCTTTTCGATTTTCATCATTGTCGGCATTACCATTGCCGTAACCCTCGCGGTAACCTTTCTGACACCTCCAACTGAAACAGCGCAGCTTGAAACATTCTACAGAACCACAAGGGTTGGTGGAGTGCTGTGGAAAAAAGTCGCAAAAAATCTGCCCGATGTGAAATCCGACACGGGGTTCACCATGCTTTTTGTTGACTGGGCGCTGGGCATCATTATGATCTATGCAATCCTGTTCGGGACCGGAAGAGTTATTTTTGGAGATCTTTTTCAGGGATTCATATTTCTCGGAACCGGATGTATTGCAGGAGCGCTGATCTTTGCAGACCTTAACCGAAGGGGCTGGAACAACCTGAACTGATAAAAAAAAACATGGCCAGACCAACGCTTATCCTTGCCTCGCAATCACCGAGACGAAAGGATATCCTCTCTCTGATGCAGATACCGTTTGAAACCGCAGCCGTTGAGACCGAGGAAATTTTTGACCCTTCATGCTCTCTGGAACAGAACGTCACGTCCATCGCTTTAGCGAAAGCGGAAGCTGCTGCTGCACTGATATCAAGCCACAAGGGGAAAACTGTTATTCTCGGCGCAGATACCATGGTGGCAAAAGGAAACCAGATTCTTGGTAAGCCTGCTGGTTTCGATGATGCATTCATCATGCTCAAAAGCCTGCAAAACAGATCGCACCGAGTCTATACCGGTTTTGTGCTGCTCTTCGGCGAAAAAACCTACACGGAATGTGTTGCAACAACCGTTGAGTTTGAGCCGATGTCCGACAATGAAATCCAGCGCTACCTTCTTTCAGTAAAGCCATACGACAAAGCGGGAGCATACGGCATTCAGGATCCTCTGATGGCCTGTTATATCAAACGTATCGAGGGGTGTTACTATAATGTTGTGGGGCTCCCTCTCTCAAGGGTCTGCAAGGTCTTGAAACCTTTGTTATGCTGATAACAGACCAAGGGGAAACTGTGCATCGCGCAACTTCGGATCAAGCCGTCCATGTTATTCTCGGTCCTACAGCTTCAGGCAAATCGGCACTTTCTCTCGCACTTGCAAAAAAAATCGGAGCAGAAATCATTTCCGCAGATTCCAGGCAGATATACCGCGAGCTCGACATTGGCTCAGCAAAACCTTCTCCTGAATCCCTTCGCGATATTAAACATCATTTTATCAATGAAAAAAATATCGGCGAACCGTTCACTGCGGGTGACTTTGCCATTGAAGCGATAAAGAGGATCCGCGAGATTCACGGCAGGGGGAAAAAAGCCATTATTGCAGGGGGCTCAACCCTCTACCTTGAAGGTGTGCTTGAGGGGTTCGCTGACCTGCCTCCAGCCAACGAGGCGATAAGGGCTCGGCTGCTTGAGGAGCTTGAACGGGAGGGAAATGAGAAGCTGTTTGCAAAACTGCTCCAAAGAGACCCACAGCAGGCAGCAACCCTCGACCCTACAAAGAGCCAGCGGCTGATCAGGAGCCTTGAGATTATTGAGATTACCGGCATGAGCGTTACGGAGCTGCAGGCACGAGGGAAAAAAGCGCACAGCGGCCTCTCCTTTATCACAACAGGACTTGCAAGGCCCCGCGAGAAGCTCTACAAACGCATCAACCAGCGCTCCGAGGAGATGCTTGAGGCCGGACTTTGCGATGAGGCGGCAATGCTGTATGAAAAATACCGGCCAATTCTTCAGCACCACAGGATACCGGCACTGCAATCGGTGGGATATCAGGAGCTATTTCAATACTTCGAGGGGTTGATCAGCTTTGCTGCGGCGGTGGAGCTGATAAAGCAGCATACGCGCAATTATGCAAAACGGCAGATGACTTTTTTTAGAAACAGGCTGAGGGTTTCGTGGGTGGAGGCGCCTGAAAACGAGAGTGAACTGGCTGCGCTTGGGGAGCGGGTAGCCAACATTGATCAATAGTGCCTTTGTTTGCATAGGATGCTCGGCGCTTCGCCCTTCAAACTGCTTCGATGAAAGTAATCATGATATGCATTTATATGGATTAATGAGGCCACTGAGGGATTTTACTTCTGCAAATGCGTATTTAGAGAGGTAAGTATTTTTACAAGCTTACCAACAGAAGTGTAAGGTTTGTCTGTATTTTTTCCTCTTTTCAGCGGATCATTGGTTGCCAAGAGATCGGCATTCTTATAAGCAACCTCAAGCCGATCTTTGGTAATGTTAAAATATCCGCTCCCCCCTTTTGTATACTTGGGAATATTGTCATCTTTTTTTAATTGTCGCCCAACCTCATCCCTGTGAACATACGCGCTTACAGAAACGAAATGGAGTAACAGCCATAATTCGAAGCATGGGATAGATGGAACTGCGTAAAAGGATATCAGCTCGTTGTTGTCATTTTTATATCTCCGATTATGTGACTGTGCGCTAAAGAGAGCATTTAAGAAATTTGGATGATCATCTCTATCAAAGACACAATAAACCGCTTCATATTCTTTCGTCTCCTTGCATCTGTCAGCAGCAAAATCGACTACCTGCTGAGGTGTTGTTCCATACCTGCTTTGCATTATCTCTATACTCGCAGTACTTAGCCTGTAGTATTTTCTAATCTCATTAAAATAATGAGGCTCTGTTTTTTCCCCCTCAGTAATAATCAGGATACGGTCGCAACCCCTGGAAAACGCCTTTTTTCGAAGTAAATTGTTTTTTTTACGAGTCTTTTGATGGTGATCTCTGGCCATATCTTCGCTCAAAACATTACATCGTTGATAAAAGGAATCGCTCCATATCGTCCGACAAGGTAACCTTTTTCAAGAACTTCGTTTTTTCTTGGCCTGAAATCTGTTAGAGGATAAAGGTGCGTTGCGTGAGATTGATCCTTTTCAGCAAACCAGATCTGATCTCTACGAAATAATTTTACGTCCATTATGGATGTGTCGTGTGTTGTAAAAATAAGCTGTGCCCCTTTCGTGTTTGAGGTCGATGAATTGATTATGCTTAGCAGGAACCGAACGATTTTGGTATGTAAGCTCCCATCCAATTCATCAACGATCAAGACGCTCCCATTATGTAAGACATCGAGGATTGGTCCGGCAAAGGCGAAAAGGCGCTGAGTTCCTGTTGATTCATCGTGAATTTCAAATTGTGCAGTTCCTTCTGCCCCTTTATGAAAAAAGACAGGCATCAGCGCTTCGGAATCAATAACTTGGTGAACAGGAGGTTTTTCGCCATCAATCTTAAGCGATACCTGTCTTGTTTTACGCATCTCCAGTGAAAATTCTGAAATACTGAAATCAGCTGCATTTAAAAAATCGAGCAGCTGTTTATTGCCTTCAGGCAATTGAGCAAAAGCTGTTGAAAACTCTATCAATGGCTGTTCTCCTGCACCAATGATATTGAGTTGCTGCACAATCCACAGAAAAACAGGCCGTAAAGCACTGCTGTTAAGGTCGACAGCTTTTGAGAGAAACAATGAATTTGAGCGGGTCGATTTTTGCCATAGTTTTTTTTCACCTAACAAGAACGTACTAAACGTATACTCATCCTCATTTGTCTCAGGATTGTAAAGACGATCAAACCAGATTTGTGGCTTAGATGTTTTGTAAACTAAAAGCCACTCGGACGTAATCCTTTCAGGACGCAGTGAAAATCCATATTGATACCGGATTCCGTCCATGATAAAAGTTATTTCAAACTCACTCGACTTCGTTGATGAGACACCATCCAGCTTGAATGGTTGGAAATAAAATTTTTGCCCCTCCTTGACTTGCGTTGCAGAATTGGCTACAATCCCCTTCATAAATACTAACGCATTTATAATATTTGACTTACCACTCGCATTAGCACCATAGATGACTGCGGACTTTAGCAAAGAAGGAGTGGATTTCGATCCGCTACGGATTACATGAGTCTCAGAATGCTCGTTATCAGTATTTGCGACAAGACTTAGGCGCTGTTCCTCTCTGATTGAGCGAAAATTTGAAACACAAAATTCTACAAGCATAAATTACCTATTAATATTTATTTGAAATTCGCACAAAAAGTGCATAAAATCAAATAATATTTGTTCCTCATGCCATGGATCTCGGTTTTATTGCTTTGCATCAAAGCATTTATCCAGAAAATTGAAGTGAACCTATGTTGCATGATGAACTTGAAACCTTCTACAGAACTATCAGAGTGGGAGGAGTGCTGAGTGGTGAGTAACTTGCCAGCCACTCTTTCACTATTCATCTCTTTTCATGGCCCAAGCAATGCCGCCGGGACAACGGAAATCCCATCGGGACGGCGATAGGCCTGTGGTCCGGTATGAATCACAATCGAGTCGAGCAAATCATCGCCGATCTGCTCGCGCAGCCATAAAAGATGACGAACATCACTGTCATCCACGGTGCCGCTCAGTTTGACCTCAATGGCAATCACTCGTTGATCTCCCCGCTCCACAATCAGATCGACCTCCTGACGGCCCCCCTGAATGCGCAGGTGTCTGACTTGAGCTTCGGCTGCCTGAGCAAATACTCGGATGCCAAGGGTAACCAAGGACTCGAAAAGGTGTCCAAGCATTAAACCATCGAGTGGAAAAGGCAGCTTTGACTCTTCACCTGCCAACAGGGCTTCCGCATCAAGACCGAGCATTCGCACAGCAAGTGCCGGATCGGCCAGATGGTGCTTAAAAGGCTGGGCAAGTCGATTCAATCGGTTCCGGGACGACAGCCATGCTGGAACCGGGTCGACAATCCAAAGTCGTTCAAGGATATCCCGGTAAGGTTGTGTCGTTGTCTTCGAGGGTTTATCACCCTGCCCGCCTGAGGCCGAATCGCGGATAGTTTCGAACGAAGCCGTCGTCGCAGTAGCCGCTGCATAAGCCGCCAACCAACGCCGAAATACCTCTGGACGCCGCGCCAAGTATCCCTGTTCAGGAAAGTCGGTATCGATAATGCGACGCAGGTATCCGTCCAGTTGTAAGCGAAGCGCGAGCCCAACCAGTGGCAGTATGCCCGGAAAGCCGGAATGGACGATTTCGTGAACATAATCTGCAAGGGCCACATTGGTTTGGCCGGCAACATCAGGCCTGTCTCCCTTGAGGAGTCGATGCAGGCTGACACTTGGAATGCCTACACCCCGTTCCACAAGCGACATGGGCCTCATCCTCAGAGTAACGATCCGCCCGGCTCCCGAGTGTGTCGGCGGCGTAGCCGGACCGGCAGAGCCGGTCAGCAGGAAACGGCCAGGCGCTTGAACGCGGTCAACAGCCCGCCGTACAGCGTCCCAGACAGGAGGCACTCGCTGCCACTCATCAATAAGCAGCGGCGGTTCTTTGGTTAAGACCAGTGCCATGTCCGCTTCGGCGATGGCAAGCTGGGCGTGATCATCAAGGCGGATAACGGTGCGACAGCGCCCCTCCGCAGTAGCTGTCTTTCCGACCCCCTTGGGCCCCTCCAGCGCAATGGCGGGAAGCGTGGGCATCAGTTCGTCAAGCTCGTCATCAACTACCCTTCTCTGGTACTCTGGCATTTCAGTCCCGTTATGGCTTTTTGTTCAAATTATTTATCGCCACACTACCATATCGCCACGTTCTGCGATACCATTCCGCCATAAAATACAATACCGTTCCGCCATTACCAAGCTATCCATTGCCCCTTTTTGTTTTGGAGTGGTTTCAACAGGGAGTCGAAAAGCTCTTTAACAGTTTTGATTGTTGCGCGAGCTGTAAAATTACTGCTGCCTGAGCAAAACGTGGTGAAAATTTTGAAGGGCTGAAAAGCAAGTCCTGAGGGGGGTTAAGAAAAGACTTATGGCGTAGAATGGAATTGATTTCTGCTTTCTGGTTATGCATTGATCTGATAAAACAGCATACGAGCAATTATGCAAAACATCAGTTGACTTTTTTTAAAAACAGACTTGATGTCACCTAGGCGGATGCTCCTGAAAACGAGAGTGAACTGGCAGCACTTGTCAAGCGGTTGGCCAACCTTTAATAAATAAGGCTTTTTACTGTATCAGGATGCTCGACGCTTCCTCTTTGCATCTGATTACCCAGTCAAGAGTGCCAGTTGGCATTGCGTTCTCCATTTTGTTAATGATCTCTGCTCATCATCTTCAGAAAAATGCCGCACCATCATCTCACTGTTATCCATCAACATTCCGGATAACGAACGGCGGAGATGACACACACCTAAAAAAATGAGGCGCAGGATATTGCTTGCACAACTCACCCGCACCCCAAATTATGTCCCCCTTAGATTTCAGCCACTACATGCATCATTTTCCCGACTTCATACATGAAAACCTGGAAACCCAATAAAGACGG
>Ga0364870_1029_pt1 | contig 32487 bp, 32 predicted proteins | sample SorcelAu500001C5_3_FD_206940 | JGI IMG/M metagenome (GOLD analysis project Ga0364870, IMG submission 206940) | Enriched cells from Trout Bog Lake Hypolimnion, Wisconsin, USA - BchlTB.Aug07.5000.01.C5 | ecosystem: Environmental > Aquatic > Freshwater > Lake > Hypolimnion/Profundal zone | place: USA...
ACGTCGCAAATGCAAATGTCATAAAATCAAGTCCCTATGACGTGCATCAGCCAACCATTGCGCCAGCGCTTTCCGCGTGGTTGTCCCCGGCAGTTTCTCTTACCGGAACATACACCTATTTTACAAAAGAGAGGACCACAAACGCAATAACCGGTGTTACCAATCAGAACACTTTTGCTTTGGCTGTCAGGGCAAGTTTCTAAACAGAGAATAACCTATCTCTTCGAAAAGAGTACATAACTTCAAATTGCACTCTCGGAGTATCGCGGCTTACGGGCGACCCTGGTGGTCGCCCTCCGTGGTCGTTTCTGAAGCACTTCACAGAAAATGACTCCGTAATAAAACTGACTTGGTTTTGGAAATAAAAAAATGCCATCCTGAGACAAACTCTATCACTGCTGCCAAATGAATGCGAGGTTCTGTGCTTTCATTCCCTCTGCGATTTTCCAGCCAGGCAATGACGCGCTTGCCGACTTTTCTTCCGCATTCAAGTTGCATGGTTTTAGGGCTTACCTCCTTTCTTGTCAAAAACAGGCATCATAACGACTAACCGCATACCCACCATAAAACGGAAATTCGGTCTGGAACTTCCGTTCAAAGAATCCGAATCGACCGCACATTGAATAATCTGTTGTATAGCTTAAGTGAAAATTTGTATTTCTTTCAACAGCTCTCTAAATTTCAATTGAAATATTAATTTCTTATGGTTTTAAAATCCGTTTCATGAAGTGACAAGTGGGATGTAACTGGTAACAAATCAGATAAAGGAGACCATAATGCCACCTTCAATGCCTGATCCAAACCTTATCGCTCGTTCAAAGGAGTTTTCATTCATTCTCCATTGGCATCTCTGGCATGGACTATACAACGACGAACTATCCAAACGAAACAAAATGGGCTTCGGATATCGTTGTGGAGTGTTTTACCCCAATGGCTCACGGTATGGCTACCACCACGACGACTGGCCTGCATTTTTCGATGTTGTAGCGAGCATGGGTTTGACCATGTTGAGTATTGATGCTCTTTTCTGTTATTGGACGTATCCGTCCTGCCGAACTTATATTGATTCGCTGGGAGCAAAATTTGACTTCCCATAACGAAGTTTAAAGTGTATGGTGAGTTGACCTGCCATGTGGCATGTGTATTCAAGATAATCAATGGTTACGGGATACACTTTACACCCACACATCAATAATATCGTTCCACCGCGTGCTGTATCGGGGCGATAGCCGCTCCTGATGCGGCTTCCAGCTCTCGGCGTTTTCCGCTGCCAGCCGCACCGCACCTCGCCCATACCGCTGGTTGATGGCATCCATGACCTGCATGAGCTTTGCATCGCGCTCATCTGCAGCCGGCGCTGCTTCAGCAAAAAGTGAAAGCGTTATGCTGCATGATGCTTTTGGCACAATGCCGCTGACAATAACACCTGCCTTTTTATACACTTTTCCCTCACGAAATATACCGGCAAGAATTGTCTCTGCTGCTTTCAGCATTGCAATGGAATCCTGCGTCGGATGCGGCAGGGCTGCCGTGCGGGTTCCCCAGTAACGCTTATCCAATTCATCGAACGGGCTGGTAGCAATGAAGACCGTCAGCATTGATGCAAGCGAATCCTCTTTGCGCAGCTTTACAGCGCATTTGCCGGCGAATGTTGCCACTGCCTGCTGCAGCTCGGCAAGTGAGCTCACGTTTCGGCCAAAAGAACGCGATGTGCAGATGCTCTGCTTTGCGGGCCGCACCAGCTCCATCGGCAGGCATGATTTGCCCTGCAGCTCTGCCTGAATTCTTGCGCCGACGATGTGCAGGTGCTTTCGTATCCAGGAGGCAGATGCAGCGGCTAAGTCAGCGGCGGTCTCAATCCGCTTTGCCTGCAGCAGCTTGCTCCACTGCCGCCCGATGCCCCAGATATCCTCGACCTTGGTGTGCAGAAGTGCGGCCAGGATCTCTTCAGCGGTTGCAAGCACGCAGACGCCTTGATAGTGCGGGTTCTTTTTTGCCAGCCGGTTGGCAATTTTGGCAAGCGTTTTGGTTGGCGCCATGCCGACGCACACGGGAATGCCGGTATGCTTGCGGACCGTCTTGCGCATTTGCCTGGCATAGTCTGGCAGGTCGAAGCGGCTGAAGCTCGACATATTGAGAAACGCTTCGTCGATGGAATAGACTTCGATTTCAGGGGTAAGTGCGGCCAGCGTTGTCATCACACGTGAGGACATATCGCCGTAGAGCGCATAGTTCGAGGAGAAGACTGCCACATCATGCTGTTTTAGCAGCAGGCGGCATTTAAACTCTGGCGTGCCCATCGGGATGCCGAGCGCTTTGGCCTCTTCAGAGCGGGCGATGATGCAGCCGTCGTTGTTTGAAAGCACGACGACAGGGCGCAGGCGCAGAGCGGGATTGAAAGCGCGCTCGCAGGATGCGTAGAAGTTATTGCAGTCGACAAGGGCGAACATTTGAAAAGCCTCCGGATGCGGAGTTATCTCGGCTTGTGGACAATATAGGCAAGCATTCCCCACACCAGAAAATCATTTTCTTCGGTGATCCTGATCGGCTTGAATTCAGCATTGGCAGGCATGAGGTAGATGCCGTCTTCCTTCAGGGCAAGGCGCTTCAGCGTGAACTCGCCGTCAATGAAGCAGACAGCAATATCCCCGTCTTTCGGCTCAAGCGCCTTGTCGATAATAAGCAGGTCGCCATCTGCAATGCCGGCATCAATCATTGAGCTGCCTTTTACTCTGGCGTAAAACGTCGCTGCGGGGTGCTTTATCAGCTCTTTGTTCAGGTCGAGGGCAATCTCGATGTACTCTTCAGCAGGTGATGGGAAGCCGGCGGAGACGGCAGTACCCGCAAGCGGCAGCTCAAGCTGCGTTGCAAAGTCCGGGGTGAAAAAGTCCAGCACGGGGCCGGAATGTATTCTGGAGAGGCGCATTGTCTACTTCTTGATATAGGCGTTGAGTCCGATGGTTACCGGCTTGCCTTCGACCATCACTGATGTGACGGTGTTGCCATGCGTGCTTGCAACAACCAGCGTTTTGCCTGAAGATGAGGGTGTAGGCGTTTCCAGATCAATCTCGATGCAGAGCTTGCCGTTTTTAATTTCAACGTTCATGGCCATGATGGTACGGGTTTTCGGTTTGAGTACAGAGGGGCAATATAGCGAAAAGAAACAATGGTGAATATATGTTGAAAAATGAAGAAGAAGATGTTCGATAGTGTTGGGTAATTTAAGTTTGACAGCAAAGGGGGGAACATGGCCTGGATATACCTGATAATGGCTGGCTTGTTTGAGATAGGATGGCCATGAGGTCAGAATGAACTTGCTGTCGGCTTTCGCTCTCTCAACGATGGCGCAATTCGAGCTTAAAATCGTTTTACTGCCTGTACATAAATAATCGGGCTGTTGGTGGGAGTGGTTTCACCTTTTACCTTCCATGCACAGGTTGCCTGCAGGGTATAGCCCTCTGCGTCCAGCCATTTGACACCGATGCCGGCACCGGTCAGATTGCTGGTGTTGGTACCACTGTCGGGGAGAGGGTGAGAATGCAGCAGAGCATAACCATGGTCAACAAAGGCTGATGCCTGCACTCTGCCGGGGAGTTCTCCGATTGCTCCGAACTGGTAGCGCAGTTCAGCAGTTGTGATAACGCCCTTATCAGCATAGGATTCGCCTATCTGCCATGCACGTATCGCACCCGGCCCGCCCATGGAGAGCTGTTCCGAGCTGTTCAGGTTTTTATCGCTCCACTGCCCGTAGGTGCCGGCATAGAGTGATAATCCATGATAGATTGTCTGGGTTCTTGCAAGACTCAGGTTAACCTTGGAGTAACTGCCGCTGGTGTGCAATCCTGTTGATGATTGATCCAATGCGAGTGTTTCTGAATCAGTGATACCCAGACTCCCGGCAACCAATCCAAGGGAGAATGAGGTGGAGCCACCCCCCGGAACTCTATCCATCTGTATACCGGCAAGGCCAAGCTGCCATGATGCAGTTCGACGTTGATTTCTGGATTGCGGGTTTTCAGTACGGTCATCCAGCACTCTGCCTTCGACGGCTGCAGTAGCATTAAGAATCAGGTTTCTCTGGCGTACAAGAGGATGGGTAAGGGCAATACTCAGGTCATGGGCAATCCCGCCAGCGTTCAATGCTTTGAATGATCCGCCCAGATGATAGGCGACATAATTATAGTCTGATCCAATCTTTGTTCCGTACGACATTAACGGCACACTATAGTTCGCACGGACATTCTGCAGCTCTCCAGTTGTTGATGTCTGTACATGCGTGCTGAACAGATCGCCGAGATGGAGAGGGGAGAAGAGTTCGATGGTGCCGCCAGCCCGATTATCTCCGGTTGCATCGTTTCCATAGTTGTCCATGTCCAGTGAAACGCTGTAAGGCTTGCCTTCGGTGACTTCAAAAGTTGCTTTTGTGGTGCCAGGTCTTGAGCCTGGTTCCAGCAGGATGCGGGAAGAGATATTTGGCAGTTCATTGGTTTTCATGATCATTGAAGTCAGCGATCCGTCATCAACAGGTTTACCCGGATGCAGATGATTGGCATAGCCTTGCAGGAGGCTCGCCGGTGTTCTTGTTTTATCAGGCATTGTTTGAATATGAATATTTTCAAGGATGCCTTCAACCACCTCAATGATAAGCGGCATACCTGGTTTTATCGACTGAGGAGGGAAAAAAACGGATGCCAGAAAACACCCTTTTTCCCGGTACTTAATGGTGATTGCGGAAGCGGCGGCATCCAGTTCGGCAAATGTCATTTCTTTTCCTATGGAACCGGACATCAACGCAGCAAGTTCGTTGCTCGAAAACAGTGTATTGCCAGTAAAGATAAAGCCTGAAACCTTTATTCGTGCTCCGCTCGGAACATGCTCTTCAGGTGTCACTTGTTTCTGAAAAGGAGGCAATGCCTGCTGAGGGACAAGAGTGCTCTGTGGTGTATTTTCCTTGAGAACCTGTCCGGCATCTGGAAGAACGCCGGAAAATCCCTCATTGGCCGTAAAAAGTGAAAGGAATACAAAAACTATCAGAACTATCAGTGATCTGGACATAAAGGACTCCTTAAGTTCAAGTTTATAAAGTCGGTTATCCAACTTTGACCAGCACTACTGTCCGGGCTACTCCGCCAAACTGGTCTTTGGCGATGAGTTCTACCAGATACTCTCCTTTTGCTTCTCGTGGAGGAGTACCGCTTAAGACCTTCTGTTTCGGATCGAATGACATCCAGGATGGAAGTGATGAGCCGTTGACCAGGCGGACTTCAAGAGTGAGAACGGCTTCTGGATTGTTGTGCCTGAATGTGCCTTGAGGAATCGGCAGAATGAAGAATTCCATTGCAGGTTCGTGCACTTCTGTTTTTGTTGCAGCAACAAATCCAGGTGTCGCTGATGTGTTTTCAGACCATGCACCGTTGCTTGTTTCAGGCAAATCCCGGGTTGTTATTACAGGAGCAGCATTGATGCTCAGCGTTTTTCTGACAAATTCCCTGTTAAATTGGGCATTGCCGTCATCGTGCATTGATTCCTGCTGCACACCGGAGATCCTGCTGGTGGTGCCGGTTGTCAGCCCAACAGTGTCGGAAACTTCTTCATTGTTCTTCTTTGTATCAGTTGCCGACTCTCCCGAAAGGGGGGCGATGGTCACCGGTGCGTGGACGACATTAAGGGTGGGGAGCTTGTAGTTTTCTTTTATCCCGCTGCCGTCCAGCAATGTTATGGCATTGATGTAGTTTGTGGCATTGCTGGCGACCTCCTTGTATTTGGATGTTGCACCACTATAGTTCAGCGTTTCGCTGCCAGCCAGATTACCAAGAGTCACACATCCTGTCAGGCTTGTTTCGCCGTCGTATGTTTTGATGGCCGAAAGGGTGAGTATGCGTTTGTCAATGGTCAGGTTTGCATCAGTGAAGCTGATGGTGTAATTGCTGTTTGCGAGCGTTCCTTGATTGATGAGATAGGTACCGGCATTTTCGCCCTCTGCCCTTTCAAGTGAGCCGCTGAAGATGTCGCCAGGCATGAGTCCCCGGCCGGTGCCTGGAGCCTTGGCCTGCCACGTCAGAGCTGGATCAGCATCACCGTAGACCTTGCTTTTGTCGTCTGCAGCAATGGAAATCGGCCTCGGTTTGATCGAAAACGCATTATTGTCGCTCTCAAAGGTAATGGCATAGTTGCCTGCTTTGCTGCCCGAACCGAGGGCAATGTCATAACTTCCGACACTGTTGCCGCTCTGACGTCTCAGAGTTCCGGTAACGTCGCTTAACATATCAGTGACGGTGACGCTGCCCAGGCTTCCGCTGGAGATGCTCACAGCCAGATTTGGATCTTCCTCACCGTAAATCTTGTTTTTGACAGTGGCATGCAGGGTAATCGGACGCTGATTGATGGTCAACTCACCTCCCACCAGGGTAATGGCGTAGTTAGCATTATCAAGTGAGCCTTGCGTTATCTCATAGGTGCCAACATTTTCGCCGGCAGTTCGTCCGAGTGTGCCGCTGAAACTGTCACCTGAAAGCATTCCGCGACCGTTGCTTTTTGTTTCAGCCAGCCATGTCAGCTTAGGATCGGTAATACTGTAGGTTTTGCTTTTGTCGTCGGCAGTAATGTTGATCGGCCGTTTGGTGATTGAGAAGGCATTGTTGCCGGCCTCAAAAGTTACGGCGTAGTTACTTGTTTTTTTCCCGGAACCGAGGACGATGTCATAATAGCCGACACTACTGCCGGTTTGACGGGTCAGGGTACCGGTAACGTCACTCAGTGCATCGCTCACTGTTTCGTTTCCCAGGCTTCCGCTGGTTATGTCAACCGCGAGTTTGGGGTCAGTTTCACCATAGATCTTGCCTGTTGCTGTGGCACTTAAGGTAATCGGGCGCGGATGGATGGTCAGGTTGTTACCACTGTAGCCGATCGCATAATTGCTGTTTCCGAGAGTTCCCTGATTGATCGCATAGACACCGCTATTCTCGCCTGCCGCTCGTCCGAGTGTTCCGCTGAAGCTATCGCCAGGCATGAGCCCACGGCTCCCGGCCTGGGTTTCTGCCATCCAGGTCAGTGTTTGATCGGCGTCGCCGTAGGTTTTACTGAGGGCATCAGCCGAAATGCTGATTGCTCTCTTCTCAACGATATATTTCAGCCCGGTACCGGCAGAAAAAGTCAATCCGATGCTGCTTGAGAAACCTCCGCCATAGCTGATGGTGTAACTGCCTGCGTTCGAGGTGGCTGTCGGCACCCCTGTCAAAATCATTGAACCCGTAAGGCCGATATTTCCGACGTTATCTTCGTTATCGGCACTGGTCAGCGTAAACCCGTAAGTGGCTGTTGGTGCACTCCCGTAGACACTGCTGGCGCTTCCGCCGGCAAGAGTTGTAGAGACGGATAGAGTCCCCGGTGCGGAAGTGTAGATAAACCCGTTTCCCGACTCACTTACTTTCTCTTGTTGGTAATTGCTGTAGGCAGCGTTGTAGTGACGGAAGTCAGACGTTAACCCGCCCTTTATGGTAGCACCGGGACTCTCCGAATAAACTATCCATCGGGAAGTGCCGGAAGTCGAGAGTATTCCCCCCGCGCTGTTGTCGAAATCCTTACCAGCCAGCACAATGCTGCTGCCGCTTGTGGCACTGGCCGCCAGTGTTCCGGACGCGAGTGTTATGCCTGCACCTGTAGTGAGGCCATAGTTAACGGCGCTGATGTTGCCTGCTGTGATATCACGTAAGGTAATGTCACCACTCTCACTGTTGGTTTTACCTGCTCCGTCGCGCAGTTCGATGCTGACATTTCCATTACCGGTATTGATCGTTGAGCCGGGAGCCATGGTAATCACGGCGCTGCCTTCAGCGCGGAAGGCATCTGCCACTCCGTTCTCCGCGGTATCATTGGCTGCCAGAGTCAGGTTGCCGTTGTTGGTTGAGATGTTGGCATTAATCAGAATACTCCGCCCGGCATTCAGTGCAAGGTCACCGCTTTTGGTGCTTTGGTTATTCGTAAGAATGGGCGAAATAATCGTTATGTCGTTGTTGGCCTTCAGAACCACATTGTCACCGGCATTGAGCAGAGCGGTGATTGCATCGGGAGTGAAGGTGTTATCTGTACCGGGATGGGATGAGTATTGCTGAGACACTGGGACAGAGGTCATAATATCAACCCGTCCTGTGTTGTTCAGCCAGGCAGGAGAGCTGACAACGAAACAACCCTTCATGTTGCCCACAGTGAGAGGAGTGATACCGCCAGAGCCAACCTGATCCTCTTTTGTTGAGCCGACCATACTGTTGAACAGGGACACAGCTCCTACTGTGCCTCCAAGACCATCACCAAGCGTGACCGCACCAGCATTGGTGGCAGAACCATTGTCCCATAACGGCGAGGTGATGACGTAATTGCCATTTGGCAGTACTGTTACACTGCCAACCTGATTGCCTGTTTTAGAACCGACAAGACTGTTGCTGCTGCTGATTGCACCGACAGAGCCCAGCACTCCATTGCCCCATGTAATAGCATATAGTGATAAGCTGCTATTTTATAACGATATAGGGATTTTAAAAAGCGAGAAAGGAACAATGGTGGAACAAATTTGGCGGAAGTCTTTTGGATTCGAAAGGAGGGTGATTTTTCGGAACAGAGAGAAAAAAAAGCAGATAAAAATAAATCAGTCAGCAGACATTAATGAAAACTACAAAAAAGAACTGAGCGCGCAAACGGCTTTTTTGGCTGGCACGCTTCGCTCGGCTTGTTGCGTTTGCCCTCAAATAACCGTCGCTGCATCCCGCCGCTTTGGCTCCGTCGCTGTCTGCACTCCCGCCTTCCCTTTGCTAAGCTCCTTATCAATTTTCTCAATGAGATCATCATCCGGCAATGCAATGCGTGCCAGCTGCTTGTTTAGTGAAGTGCAAAGCGGCTTGGTAGCATGCATGCAGCGGCTGATTGCGGGGTAACCAGTGCTGTTTGCTGGGCAGATCAAAAAGATGCAGAAAATGATGAAGTGGTGCTCAATAGTTCGCCGCATGCCGCAAATAAGTCATTAATTTGCAATGATTTTACGGCCATTACATTGTTATTGTAATAATACAGCGCTATCTTTTGAAAGCAAGTTTTTCATTTTCCCAAATTTCCTATAGGTAAGCCATGAAAACAGAAATCAAAGTCGCCATTATAACTGGTGGAGTTGCTATAATTGTGGCACTTATATCAATTTTTGGTACTCACAAGCCTGTGGAAGAAATCGTCAAGCCAATGACACAAGCTGGTCAAGCTGCTGATAATCGTCTCCAAATTGTTATCGGTGATAGTAATAATACTGCCGGTAGAGATAACAATTTTTCCAAATGAAAACAGTTAAGATAACTTTTGGTATTTGTTTTTTTGCTGTTATTGGCGTGGCAGTATTTGATTCTTCTGTTGGTTGGTGTTCCAATCAAATTATTATTGGTCATTATAATAATATGGCCGGTAGAGATAACAATCTGATTGAGTATAAAACCACTTTGATTCAAGGTCCAACGGCCCAACAGTATGCTGAATATCGAAAAATTATACTGCGGGGTGACTGGGAGGCAACCAAAGATAATCCTGCATTCAGAAAACTTGTTCGTTTCTGCAATAATGGGAAAAATGTTGAGCAGCTTGATAAATATTCAAAAGCAACATTCTGGGAAGACATTTCTAAAAAACTCGATCAGTTGGAGATTGCTGAGGCGAACTATCAGCAAAATAAGCTGGGTATTGTCAGCGAAGATCTGAAAGCTCTTATTTCGCAAATAGACAAGGCAAGAGAGGACTTTAATTATCAAGAAGTCAGCCGATTGATGCAAGTGTTTGAGGGGAAGCATTCAGGCTTGAGTTCAGATACTGCCAAGTTTTTCTATCTGAAAGCTCAGAACTTCGAACTCCAGGTCAATTATCCAGAAGCTGAGCGCTATTACCGAAAAGCTGCAGCAATAGAAGATCAGGATCCATTCTATCTCGATGCTCATGCAACAATATTGCATACAATGGGGCAATATGCCGTCGCCGAGCCGCTCTATCGCCGTGCGCTGGCGATTGATGAGAAGGCGCTTGGCAAAGATCATCCGGATGTTGCATCAAGTCTGAACAATCTTGCTGAATTGCTGCGAGCAGAGGGCAAGTATGGTGAAGCTGAGCCGCTCTACCGCCGTGCGCTGGGGATTTATGAAAAGAAACTTGGTACCGATCATCCTTGGGTGGCAACTGGCCTGAACAATCTTGCGTTATTGCTGTATTCGCAGGGCAAGTATGGGGTAGCCGAGCCGCTCTACCGCCGTGCGCTGGCGTTCTATGAAAAAGCCCTTGGTCCCGTTCACCCTAGTGTTGCAATAAGCCTGAACAATCTTGCTGAATTGTTGCGAGTAGAGGGCAAGTATGGCGAAGCCGAGCCGCTCTGCCGGCGTGCACTGGCGATTCATGAGAAGGCACTTGGCAAAGATCATCCTGATGTAGCGATCGATCTGAACAATTTTGCGTTATTGCTGTATTCGCAGGGCAAGTATGGGGAAGCCGAGCCGCTCTACCGCCGTGCTCTAACGATTTATGAGAAAGCTGATGGTCCCTATCACCCTGATGTGGCAACAAGCCTGAACAATCTTGCGGGATTGCTTAACACACAGGGCAAGTATGCCGCCGCCGAACCGCTCTACCGCCGTGCGTTGGCGATCAGGGAAAAAGCTCTTGGCCCCGATCACCCTGATGTTGCACAGAGTCTGAACAATCTTGCGGGATTGCTGTATTCGCAGGGCAAGTATGGTGAAGCCGAGCCGCTCTACCGCCGTGCTCTAATGATTTATGAGAAAGCTGATGGCCCCTATCACCCCGATGTGGCAACAAGCCTGTATAATTTTGCGTTATTGCTGTATTCGCAGGGCAAGTATGGTGAAGCCGAGCCGCTCTACCGCCGTGCGCTGGCGATTGATGAAAAGGCGCTTGGCAAAGATCATCCAAACACAGTAACTATCAGGAACCATCTCAATTCACTTCCCAAGTAAAAAGGGAGCTATCCAGTCATCAAGCAGCAGCTGAGCCAGCTTGCACCGCCACCGCCCCCTTCCCCTTGCTAAGCTCCTTATCAATCTTCTCAATCAGATCATCATCCGGCAATGCAATGCGTGCAAGCTGCTTGTTCAGCTCTGTCTGCAGCGTGGCGGAATTGATCATCGCTGCTGCTTCGCGTGCCGCCTTGATGAAGTTCAGGTCTGCCTGCTTGTCGCGCAATTCAAAGTGCGTGGGATAGTTCACCTCAAAGCCTGCATTTGCATGGTCGATGCCTTCCCATGCGCAGAATATCTCAAAGATTCTGTACTCGGTAAGCTGCAGCTGGGCCGCTTTGTCGGCAAGCAGCGTGTTCAGTATCTGAAATTCCGTTTCCATGGCCACTGCTGAAACAACCTGTGCGCGATAGGTTCGCACTGGCGTGAGGTGCGCCATGCGGTTGACCATTTCGGTTTTCTTGTCGATGGTGTTAAGCAGTCCGGTCAGTGCGCTTGCATCGGCCTGCAGCAGATAAGGAAGCTTGCCTGAAGGTGTGTCGGGATCCATGATAATAACGCCGCCTGCACCGGTAGAGGCCTGGTCGTTGAGGTTTTTGACGAGCGTTTTATGGTTTGCGCCCCTGATCATCTGGGTCAGTTCGGAGAGGTCGTTATAGATGCTGATCTGCACTCCGGCTATATCCTGCAGGTCGGAGGTGGAGAGGCCTCTTGTGAGTGACTTCTTGTTGTAGTGTGGTGTTGCCGGTATGCGGCCAATCGGGTTTTTTATCGTGGTGGTTTGTGTGGTTTTTCCAACGGTTGTGCTGGTCACCACTGCATCTTTTGACCATTGGCGGATAATTTTCACGTCGCCATCCCGTGTGGTGTACTGTTCCTGGACCTCGAACCAGGTCAGCTCGTATTCGCCGGAGGGTTTCGGTGTAAACTCAAAATCGGTGACATCAAGCGGGGTGTAAAAGCGCAGGTAGGGCCGTATGCCGCCATTGATTTCATCAGCCTTGGTATATGCCGAAGAGTTCGGTTTGTCAACAATAACCCACACTACGCCATAGACCGAGCCCCAGATCAGCACTTGTTTCATGAACTCATTGTATGGCGTTCCCTCGCGGTCGGCATCCTGCAGCAAAGCGTTCAGCGGCACGTTGTTGTTCAGCTTTCCAAGATTGCGTTTCGGAGGTTCGCGCCAGATGAAACCGCTATAGGTCGAAACAACCCCCTCGCAGTGGTTCTCAAGCGGCGTCTGCTTCACCCGCTCCTGCAGCTGCACGGCTGTTTCATTGATGTACTGGTAGAGGTAGTTCATCTCCTTCCAGGCCCTCCCGCCTTTGTAAGCCGCCTCAAACATCTTCCAGTCATCCGAATTTGCCGTAAAGACAGAGTTAGACATGTTCTATTCCAGTTGGTTGTTTTGTGTTCAGCACTCACGTTACAGCACTCTTCTTATACTCTCCAATGCATCGGCTGCTTGAAATTCCTGTCCGGCATCCTTATCGGAAAGAGCTTCTCAATCGCATAGCCGGCAGCGTCGGAGGCATGGGTGAGCGCTTCGTTGCTCTTGTCAATTTCGCCGTTCTTCCAGCTGACCAACTCGAAATCTTTCATCAGGCGTGGGCACTTGGCGCTTACCCGCAGCTTGTTTTCACGCATCATCTTGTTGACCGCGTTAATGCGGGAGCGCACTGGCGGATGCATAGGCCTTGCCTCAACCGGAAAGCCCCGATCGCGCAGGATTGTAAAATCGGTAGCATCTGAAGAGCTTTTGCGCGCACGCCCTGCAGGGTCAGGAAACACGGTAATGCCAGGGTAGCGCTCATGCAGCAGATCGGCCAGCTCGTAAGTCGTTGCGTTATCGAGGTGAATCTCGTCGAGGAAAAAGATTACCCCATCCGGCGAGATTGAGAATATTTCCGCAGTCATGTTATCGACGTTGAAATCTATGCCTGCACGCAGGGTCGAGCTTGGGCCGCCCTCCGCTATCATAGAGCGATCAAAATACTTGTATACCCTGCCTGCCGTCAGGTTGACAAACTCCCCGTTCATATAGGCAGCCCGCTGGTTCTCGTCGAAGGCCTTCTCCAGCATCTTCACAAACTGGGCTGGGAGGTGGGTATTGTCCGCCGTGCGTGCCACCACCGTTCCAAGATCGTACCGTCCGTCGGTATTCTGCGCAAGTTCATAGCCCCAGTTGAGCTGTTCCGGAGTCCCCGTCAGAAATAGTTCACGGTGCCGAGCTTCAGGGTGCCGCAGGCGGGAGAGCACCACGTTGAGTATTTCAGCGTTCATGATGAAGGGCTCATCTATTCCTGCAGTGGCAAGGTTCGGCCCTTTCAGCGATTCCGGCTCGTCGCCGCTTGCAATCCAGATTGATGCATTCCATCCGGGGATGGAAAATTCATGGTTGGTCTTGTTGTATTCGTAGGGAATTTCAGCCCTGTCGAGCAGCTCGGTAATGGAGATAATGACGGTTTTGCGTGCCTGCTTGTAGGTCGGCGAAACATAGAGGTGCGGAATGGGAGCGTTCTCGAAGGCGCACCATAAAGAGCGGAGGGCACCGATGCGGGTTTTGCCGCATCCGTACCCGCCAACCAGCAGCTTGATAAAGTTCGGCAGCTCCCAGAATGCACGTTGGTGCTGCAGCATCCTGCGTTTGTCGATGACGAAGTTAGTTATTTCCACCGCTGCAGGTCACTTCGGTAGTATCCGCCTTCCTGCAGGTCAGCAACGGCAGGAATTGCGGTACCGGTCGAATCCTTCACCCACACTTTCACACCCTTCACCGTCTGGCGCAGCTGCACCATCTTTGTTGTGCTGCTGCCGAGATAGACAATCCGGCTTCCGCACCCGCAGAGGTTAGTGGAGAGGGCCAGCGTGAGTGCTGCTGCTCCAGCCGTCCTCTTTCGCATTGTTGATAAACGCATCGTCATCCTTGTCTGGTTTGCCTGCAATAATCTGCTGCGGTTCCATCGCCGCACGCCATGCATTGACCAGGCCGGTCATGCTCCCCGGCCTGCTCATAGCCCTCAGAATCCCGAGGGCCATCATTTCAGTTAGCTTTGCAATAAAATCGTTCATCGGTCGTTCATTTGGCCAGCGACAGTGCCTTCAGCACGGCGATGATCTTGCCAAGGATCTCATCATCGGTTTGTGTTGGCGTCATCTTCACGATCAGGGAAGCCACCGTCACCACGCCGCCGATCACCGCCGTGATGTTTACCCAATTCGCCTGCATCCATTCCATAGTGTTCTCCGTTTTGTGTTGTTAAAACCAGCCTCTTACCTGCAGGCCTGTACATGCATCCAGTCATAATCCTTTGTTCGTCCGAGCGAAATCCATCCCGCCTCTTCCCACAGAGCCCACCAGGCATCGTATTCCTTGTCGGCAAACCGGGCCTCATCGCGATCCATCCGCAACTCGTTATGGTCAGGGTCAAAGTCAAATGCAGCCCCCCAGGCATGCACGCTCAGCTTTGTGCCGCCCCGCTGTGCCCGATTTGTATAGCCGCCGCCGTAAAGGTCAAGGCCAAGCTCGCACACACTGCTGCCGTATTCAGCATGGACCGCTTCGAGCACTGAGAGGAGGCTTTTCGCCACCCTCTTGTTGCACTGTGTTTTTGTAATCCGGGTTATGGTGTCCCAGGAGAGCCGCAGAGGGTACGGGAGGTTCACGGTCACCAGTCTGGTACCGGGCGCGCCGTAAAAGCTTGTGAGAGCGGCATAAGCCGGTATGCTCTCAAGCCTGGCAACCCGCGCCTGTGGGGGAGTCTGCCGTTGTACTGCTTTCGTTTCTGTCGTTTGCATCATGCTTCCTTATCGTTATTGGGCTGGTTTCTGTCAAGCGGGTTTTCTTCATCAGGAGCGCCTGTGAAATAGGTGAAGATTTTTCTTTCACGCCGGTAAATCTCGCTGATCACCCTGTCACCAAGAGCGCCGGAGATATAGCCGACAATAAAAGAAAGGTCTCTGGGGAAATCCATGTACTGGCAGAGGAGGTAAGCCGGGCAGATCGCCAGCACCGCAACTGTAAAGCGGATAAAGAGATCCCGTTTGCTCATGATCATGTTCTGATACAGTCCATGAAAAATGTTGGTCAAAGCCCCCAGAAACCCGCTGATCATAAGCCCCAGCATATCATCGTTCTTCATCGTCTCTTTTTTTCGTTCTCTATCCCTATCATTTCCTCTTCTCTTTCCCCCAGTCCTCGGTACTTAAAAGCTTCTCACCGCCCTTACAGCCGGATAGTCACTGTTCTTCATATCAGGAAAATCCATACCTTCAGAGTCAGAGAAAAGCAAAGCATTGCTGGCATTGCTTTCAGTTGAAGTCCAGTAGTTCTCCAACAAATCGAGCACGCCGATGGCGATGCGATTGGCGTACAATTTGTAAAACTCCCCGGAACTTGGCAGATACCAGTCGCTGAACCCGCCGCCAGTGTAGTCGCGGCAGTTCTTTGCGGCACTTGCGGTGTGCCCGGCTTGCGCGATGATTTTCGTCGTGTTCGCCGCACCGGTGCCGAAGCTTGTGCTTGTTCCGGTCACCGCAGCATTGATAACATTGCTCCAGTACGCAACGGGATCCTGATCTACAGCAGCGATAATCAGCCCGTGCAGCGTCGATGAGCTGTATCCGGGATCGCCAGATACCAGCAGATAGGCGCATATTCCGCCGCCATAAGGCGCCCCGACAACCGGAGACGCAGAAGCGCTCCATACCGTTGTCCCGTTGCAGACAAGCGCCGTGAGTGCCGTGCCGTTGAAGGTCACCGCTGTCACAGTAGTTCCATTGAAGGTGAGCGGCATCAGGTCAGGTGGTTGTCAGCGTTAGGGTTGTCCCCGAAAGTGATGCTTTCATGCCGCCATAGACTGTCGCTGTTGCTTTCTGGGCTGCAGCATCGGTAATGCCATAGCCCGAGAGTGTTGTCGGTTTCCCCGTCACGGCACTCCACGCCATTGCGCCAGGCAGTGTAATAATAGTGCCGCTCCCATCTTTAGTGTAGAGCAGCTTGTCTGCCAGATTGAGCAGCAGCTCACCGGTATCACATTGCGCCGTGGTCGGCACCCGCGCAGCCACCGTCGTTCTCTTCAAAAGCACCTTCGCCATATTCGAGCAGTTATAATTTCCCGCAACTCAGCACTCTGTCAGAAAGTCCCCCCGTCAACCAGGCTTACATCCAGCGTCACATAGCCATTGCCGGAGCCCTTCACCCAGCTCATTGAGGTACCCATCCGGATAACACCGTCAGTGCCGTCAGTTCCCCAGGGATAGCCCGCCGTGCCGCCAGAGAGAACAGCAACCTTTTCATCTGAAGATCCTGCAGGGATGTTCAGGGCGGTTTTGAAGGCATCGAATGTGATTTTCTTCTCTTTCTGGCCGGTCGTCTCGCTGTAGTCATGCAGCATCACAAGGTCATTGGCGCCATCGACCCCGGCAAAAGCCACAAGCGCATCAATGGCAGGCACAACCGGTATTTTCGTTGCGGCACCCGTCGCAATGTGCAGCGTGCCGCGGTCAAGCGTCACCATCGGTTCACCGGCATTCATTCCGGTCGTCGGAAGGGAAGCATAGTTCCCCCGTTTCAGTTTCAGAATCTGCGCCATACCGTCATTTGTTTAGTTTACAAGCCCACCTTTTACTCTCAGTACTCAGCGCTGTATTTGTTAGAAAGTCCCTCCGTCAAACACCTTCCCGTCCACGACATTGTTATCAATCACCAGTCCAGCCACCAGCACAAACCCGTCATCCCGTATTTTCAGCGCTCCCTCAGGAGCGGCATTATCAACCAGCACCGCTGTATGCATCTTCACATGCCCCCCAGGGCCCAGATAATCATTGGCAGCAGGTGTCAAATAAGCCATGGCGGTCTTTGTTTGTTGATGTTAACTCTCTCTCATCAGTCTGCAGTCACCAGTTGGCAGTCGGCAACCGCGTCTTTCCCTGCCAACTGTTCACCGCCAATTGCCAACCATTCTAAGCCGCTTCTTCTTCAAACCGCGCATTCTGATCCCCGAATGAAATATCCGCGGAGCCGAAGGTCGCATGGCCCACCACGCAGATAATCGTCCACCCTCTTGCAGCAAGCGCCGTACAGGCAAGGTTGCTGTTTGAGGTGCGCCTGCCATTCAGTCCGCCAATATCAAGTTTGCCGTTGTCAGTCGTTGTCGCCGCCAGATCATTGAGCAGCTCGTCAATGTCATCGGCAGTGAGGTGCAGGTCACGCAGCTTCAGCTCAATGCCGTTCGCCCAATCTGGCAGCAGCGTGCCGCTGTAGCCGTTCACCAGCGTGCCGGAAAGGTCGAGCTTCTTCAGCAGCGGGAAGCGCCCGATTGCCGCCAGATCGCCATGCACCAGCGTTTCCTGCAAAGAGAGCTGCTGCAGCGAGGCGGGCAAAGAGGCGATATCGCCGCTCACCCAGCTGCCTGCCAGATTAAGCACTTCGATCGCAGTGAGGTTCCGGAATGCCTTGATTTCTCCTTTCAGCGAGTCAGCGCCAAGCGAGTCAAATTCTGTTATCAGATGCACTTCGCCCTTGATCAGCAGGTCATAGCGTCCGGCTGCAGGGTAAACCGCAGTATAGTGCTTGTCGAGCGCATCAAACTTCACCTGATAAGCCGTTCCGCGTCCCCAGTTGATCGTGATAAAGCCGGTGCCATTGAGCAAGAGCGTGCGGCTTGCCGGTACCTGCACATCATACCAGAGACCGGAGAGCGTTCCTGCAAGCAGCCGGATGCTCCACTCTCCCTCTTCAACCGGTGGGCCGGAGAAGCACCAAGCCTGTTGGCTGGTGACTTTTTTGGTTTCGTTAAAGAGCAGCATGGCAATCGGCACCGGTTATCATCGCATCTGTCTTGAGCGTGCAGCGAGCGGCATGACAAAAATCTTCTGGTAAACATTGTTGATCTGGTATTCAACACCCTCGTCAAAAACCGATTGCAGCTCTTTCGTGTAGGCTCTTTCATAGAAAGCAAGCATTCCCAGAAACCCCTGGCCGCCAACCGAAGCCGCCAGCCGTGGCAGCACATACCAGCCGAGTACGTGATAGACTGAAGCCCTTACCCATTGACCGGTGTTGAGTTTTGCGGCATCAAACAGCGTCGTGTCAGAGGCAGTCCGGCTCATGCCCTTGCGTGCAGGATCGATAAGCGTGTTCTGCAGCGGCATCCACAAGGCTTTTATATCTCTCTGAATATCAAAAGCAGCCTTCTCATGGTAGATGCTGAAGTCACTTATCCCATGCTCAAACACGTAGGGCTGGTATTCCATCAGGTCACTGTCAGTCGAATAACTCATGTTAATTCAGTTTGCAGTCAGCAGTCTGCAGTTGGCAGAAGCGTCTTTCACTGCCTGCTGCCAACCGCCCACTCTTTTCTATTTTCGTAGCAAACAAGACATATTCGGATCGAGGCACTTCACGCCATAGAGCACATCCAGCGCCACCTTTACCGAGGAGGTATCAGGCGCATACCAGATGCGGGAGCGCATGGCAAGCTTGGTTTTGGGGTCGGAGACCGTCGCCACCCTTGCATTGCCGAGCTGTTCGCCAACGTCCGAGAGGGGTGCCATGGCGAGCGCAAAGGCGTTGCGGTGGAAGGCAATGTTGTTGGTGAAGTTCATGAGACTCATTGTCACCACAGCGTTGTCAGCCACTGCCTGGGCAAGCGGCGGGTAAATCTGCACGCCTGTAAATGCATTTGCGGCAGCGGTCACCGCCGCAGCATTTACGACTGCATAGCGCTGCGTGTCGCCTGCAATGCTAAAGGTGTCGCCCAAAAGGAGCGTTCCGGTAACGGCAACAGCATCGATGTTAAGGAGCGTGCTGCCTTTCGGCATTGCGCCATTGATAGCCAGTGCGGCTGTCGAGCAGGTGCCTTTCGCATGAGCGCTGACATTCTGGTTTCCGAAAATCTCATAGCCGAGCCAGTTGCCGATATGTCCGGTTTTCAGAAGCTCCTGCGAAGCCTGGCCGGCAAGGTTGCTGCTTGCGAAAAGCTTCTGCAAGCCCGCCCTCATGGTCGAGCCGACTTCAAGCTGCAGGAAGCCGTCATCCATCGCCACCTTGTTGTCAAACATCACCTGGCTGAGGCCGGTCAGATCATCAATCGCTGTGGTCGCCTGGGCATCCACATACCAAGGCACATAAGAGGCAAGCGAATTCAGCTTTGTATCAATGTCCTTGGCTATCGCATAGACCGCCGGGCGGATATGGTCGGTAATAATCTGGTCGCCGGTGAAGGAGAGTTCCTTGTCAGTCAGCGAGAACTTCACCTCTTTCCACTGGTCAAGCTTCATTTCGACATAGGAGGTCTCAATGTTCTGGTCAGTTGAAGGGGCATCCTGGGCGATAAAGGTGCCCGGTCTCTTGATCTCGATCGTACTCCCTTTGGTCTTGGATTCCTTGTCATATCCCCGATGCACTCGTGCTGCCATTCCAAGGGTTGCTTCAAGGGCAATCAGTCCTTCGTTGGCATAGAAATACGGGTCATAAATTCCCAATACATTTGTCGGCATAGCTCAATCTCCCTTTTTTGTGTTTCCGTTATCGTTATCGCACAATTTCCACCGACGTTCCTGCTTTCATGGCCGCATCCCGTGCCGCCCTGTACTTGGCAGGGTCCTTTGCATCCTCCACACTGATCTTGAATGCCGATTGGCCCCGGCCATCGCCAGAACCCTGACTGCCTGCACCACCCGGCCCAGCAGCAAGGAAATGCTGATTTGCCTCAAGAAACATCTGCACATGCTCTGCCACCGTAACCGGTTTTCCGTTCTTGCTGACCAGATTCCCCGCCGCATCAACTACACTCACGCCGGTTATCGGATCAAACTTGATCGAACCACGCAAGAGAGCCGCTACCTGGTCAGGCTTCAAAGCCTTGTGCGCAGTTGCAGCGGAAAGCAGCTTCCCGTCAACCTCAGAGCGCTCAAGCATCCCCGCAAGCATCTTGATCCGCTCTTCAGACTCACGCTGCGCTTTCTCAAACGCCACATCCTTCTCTTTCACGGTATTGGCAAGCAGCTGCTCATATTGCCCCTTCGACTTCAGGAGATCCTCAGCCCGCTTCACCTCGTCAGCCTTCAGCTTTTCATACTCGTCAACATCAATACCGGTAAAAGGCGCCTTCGCAGCAGTAACAGCGGCAGCAACCTGCTGGGCAACAGCGGCATCAAGCTCAGCTTGCGTAAAAGTCTTTTCAGGAGCGGCAGGTGGCGCGGGAGCGGGGGAGCCGCCGGCAGCATCGCCATCGATGCCAAGTAGTTTTGGCATAAACAATTGCAGGAACGAAAAAGGCAGGAGTTTCATGGTTTATAGCATTTTATTTCAAATAAGAAACAATAAAATGTAATAAAATATATAAAGATTAATAAATAAAAGGATAATTATTGAATAAGATTATCATATATCAGCAATAATTGCTGCAATGCACGATTTGGTTGATGCATCGTAGTCCGTGGTGGATTTAGATGCCAATTAGGGAGAAGTCAAGGTGAGAACTGCTGGGCTGGAGCGGAGGCAGGCGCAAGCAGCCGAGCCGGCTCAGGTGAGCGAGCGCCTGAAGCTGATTGGGGAGGAGCGCATCCGCTATTGAGCAGCAGGCAGATAAGATGCGGAGCGAGCGTGATGCGGCACGCGAGGATGCAGCGAAGCTGAGCGGGCTGAGGGCATTACATGCGCAAGTCAGCGATCTTATGAAAGCCTTTGTTGCGATAAAGACAAACGGAAAAGGCGGTGGAATTGCTGGATAATTCAAGATCGCTGCAACTAGGCAGGCAGTTTGTTCGCGTGTGGTTCTATTGGTTGAGAAAGTATTTCAACCAGCTTACCGGCTATCACCAACCCATTCCAGCAAGTTGCTTCAGTAGCTTGCTAGATTGTTGGGTAAAACGTTCTAACTTTCCGCCAAATAGACCTGCCTTTATGGGTCCCCAGTTGTCCCCCTTAGTTTGTGCCTCAGCAATAAGGTTTTTAAGAGGGCTGTTAGGATTGTGATGTTTTCCCTTCCAACCGAATCGTCCAATCGGCCCCCATCCATATTTATCACCCTGTTCATTGAGGTCCATAACAACCAATGCAAAAAGGAGTTCGAATTCATCGAATGTTTTTTCATATCCCTTTCCAATAAATAAAATATCATCAAGTTTTGGTTGAAGTATCTTATAGAGATATTCACTCATCGGAGTAAAATTTGTTTCATGACCTGGCAAGTTTTTGAAGACACCAGCATTTGTCAATTCATTAATCCCATCCGAAACAGATTCTACAAAAGATTCATCTTGCTGTCGACTTTCCGAACGACTTACAGTCGTATAAAAAATACTTGCTAACACATCGTATTTCTTACCTTCAATGGCAGCAATACCTGTACAATACAACTCAAGTATTAATGGGTACCATCTTAGATATAACCATACAACAGTACCGCCTTTGCTCTCAATACGATCAGTTGCTCTTGCTATTATTTTTTGTAGAATTACCCTTTGTGTAGGGTTCGCCCAATATGCAATGCATGCGGAAATAATAACCAGATCATTTGATAGATTCTCGTACTTGGATATCCTTTCGATAAGTTCATCGTTGGAATAATCGCCCTGAACTTGAAAATTATCTTCACTGGTAGTAGAAAGAAAAAGCCTTACTTCTTCAATGATAAAATCATGTAATTCAATCGTTGAAAAATCGTTAGCAAGCAATGTTTTGACTTTCTTGATTTTACTCGCTGTTGTTTCTATAGAAAACTCTTCTTCTGCATAGGGCACAACCATGAGGTGGTCAAGATCCTTGTCATCGTCTTTCACCAGTTCGGTAATTCCTGGTGCTTTCAGGATAAAATCTCCATCGCCATCTATATGGCCATAGTGTGGCGTTTGTTGTGAACTTTTATCATTTGCTACTTTCCCATATACATAGGACATTAAGGTACTTGCAGTTAGGATGCCGTCTTCATTTGCAGCCTTACCACTTAGTCCCTCAATCAAATGACCGGTAAAGACAGAATGATTAGGTAATGGTCCTCCCGAGTCTGAAACTTTTTGATCAGCCTTTCCCGCTGTGAGCACCTGGCGGGAATATCTTAGCATCATGTCTTTTACAAATCGTGCGCTTCCTGCCTGCAGCGATCGAGTCAATGCTAAGCCACCATAACATGCATCCATAACGAATAGCAAGTGCTTAGCATGTATGAGTTCGGCATTACGCGTTAGCTCATCCCATCTTATAAAAGTTGAGAAGTCATTTATATCAGCATCATAAGGAACTAAAAAGCCAACGTCCCCATTGATTCCAGTTTTCGTATGCCCGTGCCCTGCAAAGAAAATTATAATTCGGTCATCTGCATCAACCTCATCAGAGGTAAACCGCAAAAAGGCATGGGATATGTTTTTTCTTGTAGCATTACTATCGAGTAAGCAGGTAATATTTTCTCTTAAGAAAAGAAGATCATTAACTAAAATCTCACAGATCTCTGTAGCATCGCTAACAGCATAAGACAGAGTCGAAGCAGTCTTGTAATCATTAATCCCAATAACAAGAGCTCGGCTGTTTGAGTAATACTTTTTTAGAAAAAATCTTGGATCGCGCAAAATAACCCCCAGGAATATCTAAAGTTTTTAAACGACTAAATATTTGACTACGTTCTAACCATTCTTTATTTCGATCAGTCTTAACTTACTATTTTATTTATATTAATGCACTCGATTTTCTTTATTTTAACGACATTTAATCACGTGAAAGAAGCGTCAGTTAGCAGCGGTTTTCTAACGAGTGGTTACTTCAGAGGTTTATGCCTTAGTAATTTTAAAAATCCGTTTTATGAAGCGACCTCTATTATCCAAAGTAGCTGTATTAGGTGGCGCATCATCCGCCATAGTCTTCACCCTATCTTTTTTCATGCATCTTGCTCTTTGCGCGGTGCGCCTGACAGGTTGCTCCTTAAATAAGTCTCAGCTCGGATTGCGCAAGTCCTGGTATTGAGCTCATGCTGCCGCCGTTGCTGAGCAAGCAAAATGCCGCCTGGCGCTTCCGGTTGGCGTCTCGTTTCTGGAGTTTGAAGGCGATCAGGGGTAGAGTAAAATAATATTTTATAATATAAGATCACCAGCAAAGCATTGTATTTAAGTTAAATATCTATGACGATTCAAATATTTACTGTCTACATTTTCGTTAAATGACAATAACTTAAATTTTCGACTTTGATTACACACAATTTCGAATACAATGAGAAAGCAAAAAAAATCAGGAAAAGATCAAGTGGGAAACAGATCTTCTATCTTCTGGTCATTGGCATGCGATTTTTGAAAGGGACTATCAAGGGTTCTTCCGTCATGCTAAAGAGATAGTAAATCTGTTTAAGACACATAAGTCCTTAAATCATGATGATCGGGAACGGTTATGGGAGTATTTTCAATCAGTTTGCGATCAAACACAAAATGCGAAAAATTCAGAGTTTGAAAAAAAAGAGAGAAAATCAGCAAATCATCGTGATTCAATTTTAAAAGAAGCAAGAAAGGCCGAACCTTTTCCATTACCAATTCCTGATGCAAGTGAACTAAAGGAGTTTGGTACGATTTTGAGAAATGCAAGTGAGTTGCTTTCTGAATATAAAGATGAAATGTTAGGCAAGCATAAACAAGAATGTTTTGAGCGGATTAAAGATGTTCGTCATTTGCACGATCTTTATTGGGCAGAGATAATAAAAATGAGGGGCCAAAAGCATGATGAGTTCAAGCAACGAGTGCGGAATAACCTTGAGCGAAATTATGAGCGACTTAGGAAAGCTAATAGTGCATTAGAAAAAGTAAGAAATCATGCCGCGGATTTACAAGATCAAATTCACTCTGCATGGAGTGATGATTATCGTGATAGAGCGTATGGCTGGCTTTCTGAAGCTGAAGTCAAAATTAATGACATAGAAGAGTCTATAAGTCAAATAGAAAAATGGATTAGAGAGGATGAAGATAAACTTGATTAACCGAGGTATTGGTATACAAGATTTTGCAAAATTAGCAAGCCTCTAAGTATATAAATCTATTTATACGTATAGTAAGATAGCCCGCGTATTCTTGTGTGTAGCACATCAATCCATTGCTGCAGTTCTGCTTCTTCACCATCAGCACGCATGATAAATCAGTTGCAAAAGAGCCAAGAACTGCAAACCATAAAAATTGAATAAGTTCAACGTTAAGCGCTTCAAAATCACTCCTTTCTGATTATATTGCCTTACATTTCTCTTCGGTATTCCTTGCCTGCAAGCAATATGCGGCTATAGGCTGGCTTGACTGAGGAAAATTAAGAGCACTTGCCTATATATTAACTGCTAATAAATATTTTTCGTATCTCATCCACTCAAAATGACAAAGGATTGTTTAACCCATGCCTACGCTCGACTTCAAAGGAAAGCAGTATATCTATTCCCACCATCATTCCGTGCCGTTCCGCGAGTTGGAAGTGGATGAAGAGAAGTCACTGCCACCCAAGGGCAAAAAGGCTGGCCTTGATGATAACCTGATTATCCATGGCGACAATCTTCACGCCCTGAAAGCCCTGATGCCGCAATATGCGGGTAAGATTAAGTGCATCTATATCGACCCGCCCTATAACACGGGGAATGAGGGCTGGTGTTACAATGATAATGTCAATTCACCACTGATGAAGGAATGGCTGGCCAAAAATTCCAATCCCGTGGACAAGGAAGATTTACAACGCCATGACAAATGGCTTTGCATGATGTGGCCACGCCTGAAATTACTACATGAATTGCTGGCGGATGACGGGGTGATTTTTATTTCAATTGGTGATGATGAAGAAAGTTCTCTCAGAGGGGTATGTGATGAAATATTCAGTTCAGAAAGCTTTGTTGCAAAATTAATTTGGAATACAGAAGGCAATACGGATAATCAGTTACAGATAAAAGTTAATCATGAGTATGTTCTTCTGTATTGTAAAAATGCTGATTACAAAGAGGATGCTATAGGATATGTCATTGACCCCAATACGAGAGAGGATAGCAACCTTCATAAGGGTTACGCGGACAATAATATAACAAAAAATGGGGTGAAAAATCCGCCCCAGATTATTACACTTCCTGTTGGTTTCCCATGCGTGGAAGACAAGCTAAATTTAGCTGCCGAGAAGATTGATAAGCATTTTTTTGAGGTTACGAAAGAAGAACGTTTTGTAAGCAAAGAGATGCAAAAGAAATACGGCATCTCAAATCTTCCCGTAAGACTTGATCCTATGATTGTAAAAAATGGGAAGCTTGAATCAGAAGCCCGTATTTATTGTGGGTTTGCGAACGCAAATAAGCTCAAAAATTTTATAGATAACAAGATCAATCCTATCACCGAAGATGGGGGGCTCGTTAGGTTTTATATAAACTCAAAAGGGTGTGTTAGGTATAGAAAAGAGAGAAGTAAGGCGCGTAATATTTTATCTGTATTAAAAAATCTTGGAACAACCGAGAGAATGAAGGGCGTATTAAGGTCAATTGGTATTGACTTCAATTATCCAAAACCAACAGCTCTCATTTTGTATCTTCTAAAAATAGGCGCAGAAAACAAGAACTCAATCATTTTAGATTCCTTCGCAGGAAGCGGCACTACTGCTCATGCTGTACTAGACTTAAACAACAATGATGGTGGTAACCGCAAATTCATTCTCGTGGAGATGGAAGATTATGCCGATAAAACCACTGCCGAGCGCGTGCGTCGTGTGATAAATGGCGTGCCGACTGCCAAGGATGAAAATCTGAAACAGGGCTTGGGCGGCAGCTTTACATTCTGCAACCTAGGCAAGGAAATCAGCATTGAGAAGATCATTACTGGCGAATCCTTGCCCGATTATGGCTCGTTGGCGAAATATGTTTTTTATACAGCTACAGGGCATAGCCTTGACGGTGTAGCCAAAGAAAGGCAGGACTTCTTCGTTGGTGAAACTGACCTGTACGAAGTCTATCTGATTTATAAACGTGATGTTGCTTTCCTGCGTGGCAACGAATCCGCCCTCAATGATACAAAACTGAAAGCCATTGCAGCCCGCGAAGGAAAGAAAGAAAAGCTGGTTTTCGCTACTGCGAAATATATGGGGCAAAAGGATCTTTCCGGCCTCAACATCACCTTCTGCCAGTTGCCTTATGCCATTCATAAGGTTGTAGGGGCATAAACGATGGAATTGAAAGATTATCAAATAAAGGTTCTGGAATATCTGGATGCCTACCTTGCCGAGTTAAAAAGCCAGAAAACGGAAAAGCAAGACTATTACGAATTTCAAAAACGCAAGGGTAAGGAGGCCGTTCATCCTGACCAATCGGATTATTGTCAATTGGCATGGGAAGCGTTGAAGGCCAAGCTGTCCGTGTATCGTCCAACCTATACCGTCCGCAAAGACGGAATGGAGCGGAACATTCCAAACATCTGCTTCAAAGTACCCACAGGCGGCGGCAAAACCTTACTGGCTGCCGCTGCGCTTCAGCGACTCAATCAGGACTACTTCAAACGCAACAATGGCTTCGTTTTGTGGATTGTGCCAAGCGATACCATTTACGAACAAACAAGCAGACATCTTCGCAACAAGGAACACCCCTATCGTCAAGTGCTCGATAGAGCCAGCGGCGGAAAAACCATGATTCTGGAGAAGGCAGACCGTTTCACTGCTCAAGATGTGCGCGATAATCTGTGTGTGATGTTGCTCATGCTGCAAGCCAGCAACCGCCAGAACAAAGACAACCTGAAGATGTTTCAAGATAGCGGGAAGTTTGAAAGCTTCTTTCCCGCTCTTGACGATTACAATGCCAATGAAGCCTTGCATAAAAGCGTAAACAATTTGAGTGTTGTTGGTTTGGCTGATGGCGATGATGTTGTGAACAAGGGTGTTGTGGGTGGCCTCACCGTCAAACACTCGCTCGGTAACGTCATGCGATTGTTGCGCCCGATTGCCATATTTGACGAAGGGCATAGGGGCGCAAGCAAACTTGCTCAAGATACCGTCAACAGCTTTAACGCTTCTTTCATCCTCGAACTTTCGGCCACGCCTAAGGAACATAGCAATGTGTTGATTAACGTTGGCGGTCAGGAATTGAAAAAAGAGCAAATGATAAAACTGCCAATCAATGTCGTTTCTTACGACAAACCGAATTGGCAACACACGCTTAACCAAGCCCATGCGAAACTTGCTGAACTTGGCAAACTGGCAGCGAAACATCAGACCGAAGCGGGTAAATACATTCGCCCGATCATGGTAATTAAGGCTGAACCTAAAAAGCAGGGCGAGTCTTATAACCATGTGACCGAAATAAAGTCATACCTGATGAGGCACCTAAACGTGCTTGAAGATGAAATTAGAATCAAATTGGCTGACAACAACGAGCTCCGCGATGAGGATTTGTTCGACCGACTCTGCTCCGTTCGTTACATCATCACAAAAGATGCATTGAAAGAAGGATGGGACTGTTCTTTCGCCTATGTTCTGGCGATTTTATCAAACAGTAAGAGCGAAACCGCACTAACCCAATTTATTGGGCGCGTTCTTCGCCAACCCTATGCCACTGAAACATCTATATCCTCCCTCAATCAATGCTACGTCTATTGCGACAATGCCGATGTGGACAGTGCAGCACAAGGCATTAAAAAGGGCTTGGAAGAAGAAGGCATGGGCGATGTTTCCGACCAAATTGTTGCAGGAAATGGACAAGCTGCGGTCAAAGAAAAGGCTGGCCTCACACGGCAAACCAAATATCAGGGCGCAAAGATTTTCCTGCCCTCCTTGAACATAGTGCGTGATGGCAAGCCCACTGCCTTTGACTATTACGCCGATATTCTGGGGGAAATCCGCTGGGATGATTATTCATTCGATGCCGTTGAAAACCTTGCGCTGATCGACAAAGAAGAAATGGACGTCCAAAACCTAACCGTCGATTGGAAGCAAGGTGAAACGGGAAAACTGGATTTTGAACACGGCAAAAGACAATCGGAACAAGTCACCAGCGAAATCAATATCACGCTGATGGTTAGCCAGCTTATGGAAAAAGTGCCGAACGCTTGGCAGGCTTATCGGATTATTAAAGACACTCTGGAAAAACTGCGTTCAAAAGAAAACAGCGATGTCAAAATTGCCCTCAACTCCGTTTTTGTTGTTGAAGAAATTAAAAGAGATTGTTTCCGTTGGATGCTGGAACAATCCGAAGCTATTTTCCTGCGTAAGTTGGACGAAGGCGAAATTTTCCTTCGCTTACTGGCCTCTCCGCTTGAAAAGATGAACTGGCAAATGGCGGAAACTGTTGAAGTTCTGCGGAACATCAATGAAACCGCCGTGACACTGAATAAAAGCATGTTCCAACCCCAATACCGCTCTAATTACAACGGAATGGAATATCCGGTAGCATTGGCTATTAACGATAAAGACGTTGTAGAATGGTGGCATAGGCTGGCGGTGAAGGGCACCGAATACAGTGTTCAGGGCTGGAAACGGGAAAAAATATACCCCGACTTTCTGGTAAAGTTGGAAACCGGCAAAGACGGTTGGGAGCGCCTCTATTTTATCGAATCCAAAGGCGATCAGTTAGCGGGCAACAAGGACACTGAATACAAACAAAAGCTGTTCAGCACCATCAATGCCGCCTTAGCGGGTGATATAAAACCAAAGGGCGATTTTAAGTTAGCCGACAGCAAGGAAAAAATATCGTTCCACATGGTCTTTGAAGGCGAATGGAAGAATGAATTGAACAGGCTTTTGCTTGCTTAATAGGCTCGCCCTGCTGCTTGCCGGCACTGCAATCGCTGCCGGCTTTGCTGATCCTGCCGGGGAATGCGAAGGGATGAAGCTTGACCTGAACAAAGAGTTGATCAAGCACACTGCAGCCACCTTCTACGCCAGAGTAACAGGCAGCTCAATGATTGTCGCAGGCATTGCAGATGGCGACCTGCTCATCATTGACAAGGCGCTTGAGCCGAAAGACGGGATATTGCTGTCTGCTTCATTGACGGCGAGTTCACGCTGAAGCGGCTTGCCCTGAAAGAAGACGGCATCTACCTCATGCCTGCCAACGCCGAATTCAAGCCGATCAGGATCACCGAAGAAAATGATTTCCTAGTCTGGGGAATGCTTGCCTATATTGTCCACAAGCCGAGATAACTCCGCATCCGGAGGCTTTTCAAATGTTCGCCCTTGTCGACTGCAATAACTTCTTCAACGCCAATATTGTTCAATATAATCTAAAAGATTTATGAAAGTAACTGCTTGGAATAATGGCTCTTACAGTACAACGGGAGCAGGCTATGGCCTTAAGATATCCTGTAAAGAAGATCGTGATAAGTATTTCAAAAGAGAGTTCTCACCGATTTGTATTGTTCTGCCAGGACAGCAAAATCCAATCAAAGTTAATATTGATAAAGATTCGTTTTGGAAGAATTGTAGGGAATTAATTTGTAAAGAAATTGGTCTTTGGCTTATTTCCCAAGGCCATTCGAAATGGACAAAAAACAGTCCACCAGTTTTTGAATTAGAATTTAAGGATTTTACCTCCTTCAAATTATTACCATAATCTCAGTTTTACAGGACACAGTATCTGAATAAAGGATTATTGATGTTCGCCCTTGTCGACTGCAATAACTTCTACGCCTCCTGCGAGCGCGCATTCAATCCCGCTCTGCGCCTGCGCCCTGTCGTCGTGCTTTCAAACAATGACGGCTGCATTATCTCCCGCTCGGAAGAGGCCAAAGCGCTCGGCATCCAGATGGGCACGCCAGAGTTCACATGCCGCCTGCTGCTAAAACAGCATGATGTTGCAGTCTTCTCCTCGAACTATGCGCTCTACGGCGATATGTCCTCGCGGGTAATGGCAACGCTGGCCGCTCTTGCCCCTGAAATCGAAGTCTATTCCATCGACGAAGCGTTTCTCGATATGTCGAGCTTCAGCCGCTTCGACCTGCAAGACTATGCCATCCACATGCGCAAGACGGTCCGCAAGCATACCGGCATTCCCGTGAGCGTCGGCATTGCACCAACCAAAACGCTTGCCAAGATTGCCAATCGCATAGCGAAAAAGAATCCGGAGTATCACGGCGTCTGTGTGCTCAAGAGCCACGAAGAAATCTTCAATGCCCTTGAACGAACAAAAGTTGAAGATATCTGGGGTATCGGGCGGCAGTGGAGCAAGCTGCTGCAGGCAAAGCGAATAGAGAGCGCCGCAGACTTGGCCGCTGCATCGGCTGCATGGGTACGCAAGCATCTGCACATCGTCGGCGCAAGAATTCAGGCAGAGCTGCAGGGCACCTCTTGCCTGTCGATGGAGCTGGTGCGGCCCGCAAAGCAGAGCATCTGCACTTCCCGCTCTTTTGGCCGAAACGTGAGCTCGCTTGCCGAGCTGCAGCAGGCAGTTGCAACATTCGCCGGCAAATGCGCTGTCAAGCTGCGCAAAGAGGATTCGCTTGCATCAATGCTGACGGTCTTCATTGCTACCAGCCCGTTCGATGAATTGGATAAGCGTTACTGGGGAACCCGCACGGCAGCCCTGCCGCATCCGACGCAGGATTCCATTGCAATGCTGAAAGCAGCAGAGACAATTCTTGCCGGTATATTTCGTGAGGGAAAAGTGTATAAAAAGGCAGGTGTTATTGTCAGCGGCATTGTGCCAAAAGCATCATGCAGCATAACGCTTTCACTTTTTGCTGAAGCAGCGCCGGCTGCAGATGAGCGCGATGCAAAGCTCATGCAGGTCATGGATGCCATCAACCAGCGGTATGGGCGAGGTGCGGTCCGGCTGGCAGCGGAAAACGCCGAGAGCTGGAAGCCGCATCAGGAGCGGCTGTCGCCTCGATATAGCACGCGGTGGAGCGATATTATCGAGGTGAAGTTGTGAATAATAGTGTTGCAGGATGTGACGCAAGAACTGTTATGGTTGATTTTGTAGTTCACGGATAAATTAACTATGAAAATATTGTGACAACTGACAGTAGTATTGTTGTCAGTGCGATTGATGGCGAGTTATGCTCAAGGGTCTTGCAGTGGAGCAAGATGGCTTATATCTCATGCCTCCCAATGCTGAATTCAAGCTAATATAGATCATCGAGGAAAATGCTTTCTTGGTATAGGGTGTTTTTGTCTATCTGGTGCACAAGGCGTGATAAGCAATATTGGAATTTATTGTTGTTGAATTCAATATCTTCTATCTCACAAGCATTCGAATTCTTTCTATCCTGCTATTTATCATGGTGCTTGAGACAATCCTATATGCCGATTAATCTGCGAAGTGCAGCTGAGGCTTGTCCCCATTCGTCTATCCAAACTAGTCGGATGCCCAGATGGGCAACAGCTGATTCGATCCAAGGGATTTCTGCTTCATCACTTGGCCGTTTCTGAATCCAATAGTGATTCGTTGATGGTCCCTTTCGGTCATTGAACTTTTGTATTTCTACTACTCTATTGTAGTGTATCCAGGAAAGCCATTTGCGCATGTCAGAGTCTGTAAGCGATACCCCTAAAAAAACCACAGGGTTAGAAACGCATACATCGATAAACACACTTGATTGCCATGAAAAGGAATTGTTTGATAATTGTAGATACTCAGATTCAGAGAATACTAGCTTGTCTACAGATTGTGCATGTCGAACTTTGCTAGTAGGTACCGGCAACAGTCCATGACAGAAAAAGACTGGAATTCTGGTCGGGTTTCTACTGGTAATACTATGAGTTACTAAATCAAGTATTTTTTTCCCTGAAGCTTGCTTGTTTGAAGGCGGTGTTACATTCTGGAGGCCTTCTCTGTATAGTGCATTAATCAGGGCAGGGAATGAAGGTTCAGCATTGAAGGAAATTATTGATGAGGGACGCTTACAAGAGTCACGAACTTCGTTTATGACTTCTGCGATTGATAAGGCGTTCATATTCTTATAGTGTATACGAAAGATGCTTAAGAATTCAATCCATTGGGCTCGTGTCATACCTCCAGAATGTGAACTAAGGCCCTGAGTGAAAAGATCAAACTCTTTGGTGGATAGTTTCTGCTGGATATCTGAATAGAGTACATTTGTCAGTATATCTGCAAATTCCTTGTCAGTTTTGCCAAGTCGATCTTGGGTGGCTTGTATGATTGCGTCTGGAGAAAATTGTTTCAAGAGATTATCGGCAAGTCCTTTAGCGTCAGAACCTGGCTTTTCAAGCGAAATAAGTTGGCATATAAGTGTATGCCAACTAGGGAAGACAGGGAGTGAAATGCCAGCACCGACACATAAAGCCCATCCCCCTTCACTTTTATTATCAAAGATTGCTGGAGCGTTTTTATGTGTAAATCCAGATTTAGCCATTGGAGATAGTTAATAGATGATTTAACGCCATTTCGGTTTGGCCTAACACTACCCATCATCAATCTTATGTGTCAAGTTTTTAAGTTTAACGTAAGGCGGTCTCCGTAGACAAATGTTTAAAGTTGAATGTGATATAGCTGTTGTTCATAAAAGATTTATGTCCCTATATTTTCTCAGCAACTATGATAATATTACCCTCCCATCCCCA
>Ga0364870_1034_pt1 | contig 28866 bp, 23 predicted proteins | sample SorcelAu500001C5_3_FD_206940 | JGI IMG/M metagenome (GOLD analysis project Ga0364870, IMG submission 206940) | Enriched cells from Trout Bog Lake Hypolimnion, Wisconsin, USA - BchlTB.Aug07.5000.01.C5 | ecosystem: Environmental > Aquatic > Freshwater > Lake > Hypolimnion/Profundal zone | place: USA...
TTCCTGCTCGCTGTTGTAGACCTGCAACCTATCATTCAGACCATCCTGCAATTGCTGCCGATGGTTGAAATACCAGTCAAGGTAGATCTCGGTAAAGAGCAGCGAAAGGTACTGGAAGTACTTTATGTTAAGCACAACCCCTTCGACTTTGTTGCGCTGTTCTGTTATGGCATTCCAGTGCCCGACAATATTCAGGTCATACCTCCGCAGGGTTTGCTCGCTAATGCGATCAACCTCAAAGAGATTCTGGTGCAACTCATGAAAAAATCCCGTCTGGCCGTCATCCTCAATCCCTTCATGGCGATCCTCCCCAAGCCGGTTTTTCAGTGCGTACAAACTGCCGCCTTTGAAAAAGCCCATCATCCATTGGTTGAGCACCAGCTCCACATGGAAACTGCGTTTAGCGGCTTTACTCATTATCGCTCCCATCCGCTTTATACGCTTCTGCCTGCTCCAATAACAGCGTGCGTTCGCGCTCCAGCTCTTTTCGCAGTTCTTCTTCAGATGGCAATACCAATTTATAGCGGCTGGCGAATAACTGTTCGCTTCCATTCAAGACCGAATAGCGAACCACCGACTCGTCCTTTTGCGAACACAAAATAATGCCGACAGTAGGGTTATCGCTCTCTCCCCGTTTCAGATCGTCATACATGCGCACATACATGTCCATCTGCCCGATGTCCTGATGCACAAGCTTTCCGCTCTTCAAATCAATCAGCACAAAGCACTTGAGCAGGTAGTTGTAAAAAACAAGATCGATATAAAAGTCCTGTGACTCGGTACTGATGCGCTGCTGACGGGCAACAAAAGCAAAACCTTTGCCAAGTTCCAGCAAAAACGCCTGCAACTTGTCCATCAACGCCTGCTCCAGCTTTGACTCCAGCAGCTTGCCTGTGCCGGGCAATCCAAGAAACTCGAGCATCACGGGATCGCGCACGAACTCACGGGGGCTACAAGGCAGTGCTGCGATATTGGCTTCAGCCTCAGCCTCCACGCTGGCCTTGTCGCTGCTGAGGAGCAAGCGCTCATAGTACAATGTGCCAATCTGCCGATCCAGTACGCGAACATTCCAGTTTTGCAAAGCAGACTCATTCATGTACCACTGCCTCGCTTCGGGGCTATCAACACGCAGCATTGCCCGATAATGCGACCAGCTCAATTCGCGACGCACTGTGTCGTAAATTGGAAAAGCAATATAAAAACGGCGCATATGCCGCAAATTAGTGGCATCGAACCCTCTGCCAAACTCACCAGTCAATGATTCTGCCAGTCGCGACAGCAGCTTTTTGCCATAAGCAGCGCGTGCCTGCCCGCCTTGCTCAAACTCCACGATATGGCGGCCAATCTCCCAGCAGGTACGCACCTGAATGACATCCACTGTCCGCTTTGCTTCATTGCGAGCATCAACAATCAGAGCGCGCAACTGAGCAAGCAATACATCGATATTCCCCGAGAGGCTCTGATCATTCTCATTCATAGAATTCTCCACGGTTGAATGCATAAAAGTTTCACAGCCTGTGGGACAAAGTGCGATTGCTGCATTACACCCCCTCCACACTGAACATGCAGCTCAGGAACTCCGGTTCTATCTGCAGGATGTTCAGTTTTTTGGTAATACCGCCTTCTGCTTCGGTAGACGTAAATATCGCTGGTATGTTATGGTCACCATTGATAAAAATTAAGTCAAAAGTTTCTTTACGGCTATCGAGATCAAAACGATTGGTATAACGTTTTAATTCTTCGTATCCAATACGCTCGCAGTCACGCCAAATGATTAGTACACTTTCCCCGGAAGGCAAGGTGCCTTCAACTCGAGTGTAACCTCGATCAACTGCAATTTCCATGAGCTTCACGCGCAGACCGATCAGGTAATTGAAGGTTTCAACCAGGTCAATGGTTCGCTCTTCATAAGCACCAGCCGAATCCACCGCAACCTTCAGTTTACAGTCAAACGGCTTGCGGAAATGCTCCACTGAAAGGAGTGAACCTCGACTTTCGATATTGAGAAGATATTGAAGCAGATACTCTTCTTGGGCCGATTCAGGTAATGAGTCAAGCAGTTCTTGTTGCTTTGAGGTGCGAAGGAGTTGGAGATTGTTTAGCGTGTCTTCATAGCTCTTGATCTTCAGTACCTTGAAGGCGTGGGATATACCTGTCAGAGATGCAATAGCTTTACCATCTTTCCATTCTGCTGAGTAAACCACCTTCTGGATACGAGGCTTAAGAACAGTATCGAAATATTCACCTTGTTCAACGAGGATGTATTTACGCTTTCCCTGATCCTGGCGGTTGAGAGCGATGATTGCATGACCCGTGGTACCTGAACCAGCAAAATAATCGAGAGCTGTTGTATTGTCCGATTTCATACCGGAAGCCATTATGGAATCAAGCACCAATCTCTTTGCTTTTGAAAAATCAAATTCCTTTTCTGAAAACAATTCCTTTAGTTCGGAAGCTCCATAATTCGCTGAAGCATACCCTTTTTCGTCCCACCAAGTAATCGGAAGCGATTCTTCATCCATACGTGTTTTAAAATCAATATCAATTTTATCATTTTGTGTCCTTCGAATCCTATACTCTTCCAACTCAGTACGAACACGGACGTGCCCTCTTTGCCAATTTTTTTCAATTGCTTTTCCTTCTTTAACCATAATTGGATAAACGACTCGTTCATCCTGACTCGGTTCTTCAAGGATCACGTATGATTGTGAAATTGCGTCCCACTCAATGAGAGGTATCCTGATTGTATCATCGGTTTTTACAAAAATTGGATAGAACAGTTTAGGTCTATCTTCCCTCCGATCATTATTTCCTGAACGAATGAAATTAGCCCATGAAAATCTCCCCTTCTCATCTGTTTTGGGATATCTCGACATCGACTTTTCTGATTTAACAAGGCTTTGAGGTATAGATGATTCTGAGTTGCCATAAAACAATCCGTATTCATGAGCAGGAGCAAATTTTCCCTTCGTTTTTCTTCCAGCTGGGTTTGATCTTACGACAGTAATGCCAACTTGTTTTACAAAATGTTCCCGCATCAGAAAACGAAGTTCGCTCACCTCCTCATCGTCAATTGCGACACAAATTATGCCATCTTCAAAAAATGAAAACAATATTTCCGGATGAAGGCTATTATTATTGCTCATAACAATTTCGCTTTTCAACTGAGTTACAATTCACTAATTCTGACAAAACACCATCATCTTTGTTCAAACCGATTCACCAGATAACCAAATGAGCTGTTTTGCTTGACTTCGTCGTGAGGGATGAGCAGGTAGCTCCAATGTTTTCCGCTTGTTGATGCGGTGTGTTGTGAGGCGTACCAGCAGTATTGCATGGCTGCGCTTTTTTTATCCTGAACTTCGGTGCTTTCGAGTTCGTTTGCGGCTTTGGTTTCGACGAGGTAGATGGCATTTGCGGTTTCAACGACGAAGTCGGGATAGTAGCGGCTGGAGTTGTTGGCCCAATAGATTCGGAACTGGTTTGGTGCGGGACGCAGCCATTTGAGGACGGTTGCGTCGTTTTCGAGGATGTAGGCGAACTCTTTTTCTGTTTTTGAGTCGAATTTGTATTCGAAATGGCAGGCTTTTTCAAAGCCGGTGAAGACGAGTTTGGGGATGAGGCTTGTCGGGGTGATGCTGTCTTTATAGTGGCGGCGACCGTCTTTGAGTGCGGAGAAGTTCCAGTCTTCAATTTTGACGAAGGGCAGGACTTTTGGATCCTGATAGGCTGGCTCACTGATTTTCAGGTGTGCTTTGAGCTGGTCGTAGATGTTGCCTGCTATGAATTTGCGGTATTGCCGGACAACGAGCATCAATTTTGATGCGTCGCTGAGGTTTGCGGCAATGGTATCAACAGCTTGGTTAGTCAGTTTGTGAAGCAGTTCGGTATTATCATCGTAGTCAATTTCCGGATAGTTGATGAGTTCCGAGATAACCTGGTTGACCGGGTTCTGAGATGAATATGCACCATATTCCACTCCTATATCGGTGGTCTTACGGTCCCCTGTGAGTTCGACAACACGGATTTCCTCACTCAGTGGTTCGTAGGCAAAGCCTCTCGATTCATCAAGATCAAAATCTTCGAACCAGACTTTGACCTCTTCCTGGACGAGATCCATCCGGGGAATTTCGATGATGTTGTTTTTAAAGCTGGTGACAACCTCTTCGTAGATGGCGGCAGCTTCCTGCAGGAGCTGCTGGGTAAACATACCGAGCTGACCTTTTGACTGTTCCTCCTCAATCTGCTCCATTACATATTGCTTCACCTCTGGTTTTCTCAGATCGGCAACCTTCGTTACTCCCTGCTCTCCATTCATGGTTGGCAGGAGATGGATGATGGCTTTTTTTGCATCGAGCCGGTTGGTTGCAACCTGCTTCTCTTTTTCATCCGTCATGGCTGCAATCAGTTTCTCTTCGCGAGTTACTTCAACCTGGACTTTGGAGGGTGATTGTATCACCTCGGTATTTGCGGTGAGGTCGGTATCATCAAGTTCAATGAACGAGACCTTCTGCAATATTGAGTTGGGGTCTTGTGCGGCTTTAATGACCTCATCGAAGTTGTCGTGTGCCAGCACGGTCAGTTTGTCAACAGCATCATCTCCGGTTCTTTCGCCATTGTATGGAAGGCGCAAGCCACGGCCTATGGTCTGTTCAATCAATACAGGCGCTTTGGCGGCACGCAGAGGTACAATGGTGTAGAGGTTGTTGACATCCCACCCCTCTTTGAGCATGCCAACATGGATAACTATCTCGATGTTGTTATCGGCTTGCTCTAATTCAATCAACTGCCTAAGAACCTCATCATCACCTTTCGTACTTGAGTCAAATTGAAGAACCTTTCCCCTAAAGGTTCCGTTGAAAAAGTCGGGTGATATTATGTAGTCAAAGGTTTCAATGGCGTGGCTGATATTGCTGCAAACCACAAGAATGAAGGGTTTTACCTTACGAACGCCATTGTTACGTGCATAGACTTCAAGAGCGTTAATGGTTGCCTGATGAACGCTGATCGCGTCTTCGAGCTTGATTTTTTCAATCTCTTGTGCTGAAAGACCTTGAGGCCAAAAATTCTTTCGAGTAGCTACGGCAGGGTTTTTCACATATTTGCCATCCGCAAGCGCTTTGGCAAGGGAGTATTCATAGACAACATTGTTGAAGGCGTTGTTTTTTTCGTCTTTAGGGGTGGCTGTCAGTTCAATGCCGAGCACCGGTTGCAGTTCGTTGATGGCTTTTTTGGAGGCATCGGCGTGGTAGCGGTGCGCTTCGTCCATCAGGATGACCAGATCGTTCAGGCCTGAGAGGTATGACCAGTAGGATTGGCCAAGGTATTCCGAGAGACGTTTGATTCTTGGGGGCTTGGCAACGCCGGCCTCTTTGGTGCCTCTGTTTTCAGCATTGAATTTCGAGACGTTGAAGATGTTGATGCGCACCTCTTCACCGCTGAAGAGCGCTCCCTGCTGGTTATAATTTTCACCGGTGATGATGACTGGCCGGTTGTGAACAAACTCGGTAATTCCGGCGAAGACATATTTGTGGTAGCCGGGATCGCCAAAATCTTTGATGAGCTTGTCGTAGATGGTGAGGTTGGGGGCAAGGACAAAGAAGTTGCGTATCCCTTTTTGCAGATAGAGGTAGGTGATACAGGCACCCATCAGCCTTGTTTTGCCTACACCGGTAGCAATGTAAAAGCAGAGTGAGGGAAACTCTCGCTCAAAATTTTTGCATAAGGGGTAGAGAGCTTGAACTTTCTCCAGTTCCGCAGACAGATCGGAACCTTTTTTTAGTTCCAGCAGATCAGTTAACCCGGCGAGGATATCCAAAGACTCCATCAGTGGCTCCCTTAGTGACAACCGTTGCTTGATATAATTGGCTTTAGCATTCATAAGGGATAAGAGAAGAGGTTGGTTTGAGCTGACTGGCTTGATGGTTCATCGCCGGGATTTTCATCGGTAATTTCATTGATAGCCTCATCATCAGATGAAGCAGGAACATCATCATGCGGCAGATTGACAATGTTCAGGCTGTAATCCTCTTTACCGAACTCGCACTTGCCGAGAAGCATTTGGGGGATTTTTTTGACGGTGATATTGGCAAAGCGGTTCTCACATTCACGCTGGTATATTTTTGCACAAATCATCAGGCTTTCATCAGGGCCCATCTCCTCCCTGATCTTTTCGAGCATCTCCACGGTCATGAACTGGGTGGTGGTGTAGATGTAATCCTTTTCGCTGCTGCGCCCCTGCTTCCAGTAAACATGCCCGTCAGGCTCATACCTGAACCCAGACTGCTTCGCCATGGCAGCGGCAAGCATATCAGGGTTGTACTCCTTGCTGATGATCCAGTTGTCGTACTTGTCTTTATTCAAAAGTGACGGGGCAAGGGTGTAGAACTTGAAGCCGCCACCGCCTTGCCACACAATCGCTTTGCTGATACCGCCCTGGTCAGAACCAGCAATCACCTGCTTCAGACGAGGTACGCAATGGGTTTTTGCATGCTCGCCAAGTTCAATACCTATCCACTTCCTGCCCATTTTATGTGCTACGGCAGACGTTGTTCCACTCCCTAAAAAACTATCGAGAACATAATCACCCCTATTTGACCCCAAATGGATTATTCGTTCCATCAATCTTTCAGGTTTCGGGGTTGCAAACACATTGTTGTCATTAAAAGCTTTTGCCTCTTTTTTAGCATCTTGATTATGGCCTACTTCTTGATATGTCCAGAACGTCATTGGAGTAACACCTTGTTTTACTTCAGAAAGAAATATTTTAGGTGCCCAAATGCTATTACCATCTTTTCCAAACCAAATTCTATTGTCATTAATAAAATATTCGAGCCTTTCTTTGGAATACAACCAACTTCTTCCTTTAGGTGGTAATACCTTTCTACCAGATGGCAGTGTTACTTCAAAAATATTTTTATCAACAGCCGGGCCAACACTTGGATTTCCTACTTTCCATAATCCTCTGGGGTCATTATCTGGATTTTTATAGTCTTTGTTTTGATCTGCAGTTCGGTCCAATTTATTTAATTCAAACCCTTGACTTGAATTGCAATACACCAGTATTGTGTCGTGGCTACGTGATAAGGTTTTTTTTAAGTTAATTGGAGCATAAGCCCTCTGCCAAATCACTTCATCAACAAAATTTGGCCGACCAAAAATCTCATCACATAAAACCTTCAGATAATGGCTTTCATCGGCATCAATGGAGATCCAGATTGAACCATCAGTAGTCAAAAGATTTTTCAATATTTTCAAACGGGGAGCCATCAAATTGAGCCACTGGCTATGCTCCACCCCGTCATCATAATGCTCAAACGCATTGCCGGTATTATACGGCGGATCGATATAGATACACTTGATCTTCCCCGCATACTCCTGCTCCAATGCCTTCAATGCCAGCAAGTTATCCCCCTGAATCAGCATGTTGCCGGTATTCGGGTCGCCATAACTGTATTCAGGCTGCTCTATGAGAATCCTCGGTTCGAGCTTCGGTTCCTCACCCTTGCCTATCCAGTTCAGCTCTAACTTTTGATTTGGTTTCATTACTTTGGTTTCAACCCTTCAGTTCAACTTTTTTATAAAAGCCGTAAATATTGCCGATATGCTGTTTCATCACCCCGCGGTTTGCCAGCCTGCCGGCAACAATTGCCGGGTGTGTGCCGATTTTGGTGGCGAAACGTTGGATATCTTCTTTTTCAAATCCACCGCTCACCATGATCTCCTTTTCCTCCTTGCGGCTCATCAGGCACTCTTCGGCAAAGTCATTGGCTTCGGCCTCTTTCTCTTTTCCGTCACAGGAGTACTCCATTCCCTCTACAAAAACATCTTTTTTGTTGTGCTTCAGGATATGGGCCGCTTCATGGAAAAAGGTGAACCAGAAAATATCGTTGCGGTTCAAGCGGTTTGAGAGTTGAATCAGGGGGTTGCCTTTGACCCACCGGGTTGAGCCATGCAGGGGCGCTTTTGGCAGGCAGGGGGTGTGAACAACCTTGACACCGGCTTTGCGGCACAGCTCCTGAAGTTCCGGGAAAAAATCATCGGTGCCGCTGATTACCAGCTTTTTTATCTCCTGCAAGGTTGCCTCAAACGCTTTCCTGTCAAATTCATGCACCTGAAGCAGTTCGGCCTGCCGCTCACCTTGCCGAAGCCATGCGGCAACCGCGTATGGGTCTTTGCTGTTTTTTTCGCTCATGCGGTAGGCGGTTGCATAGACCTGGCCGTGATAAAAATTTTCGTATACGTCAGGGCTTGCTACGTTAAAAAAGGAGAGCAATGCTTTGCCTGCGTCAGCCGAACTGCCGTCAAAGGCAATCCATCCTTTATCTTTCATCGCCTTGCAGGGAAACCTTTTTGCCCACTCTTTTGCTTGAAGCAGCGTTTCTGCTTCATCAATTTCAGCAAGTTTAAGACGGTAACGTCGCTCAAGCTCCATCCAGAAATCAGCAGGAATCCCGACAACTCGCTCAAGCTGAAGAGCTGTTTCCGGGGTTATCTGCGCTTTGCCCTGTATAATTTCGTTGATGGTTTTTTTTGGCCTACCCATCCGCTCAGCTAACTCGGCTTGGGTCATTGCCGTATATTCAAGATGCTCGGCAAGCGTGTCGCCGGGGCATGAGATGATTTCACGGGCTATTGTAATATCTTCTTTTGTCTTATACATGGTATGCCTCTCGTTTTAATGGTAATCTTCACCAATCGCTGCAATCACAATACTGGTGATCAATATCCAGTCAAGCCCTCCATCCTCTTTTCGGGGAAGAGGGTCATGGTCAGGCAGAAAAATGATACGATGGTTTGGAGATATGTCAACAGCTATTTCACCTGCTCTATCAGCTTTGAGTTCGTGACAGTTCGCTGCAGGAATTGAGCGCATAGCCTCAAGATTGGCTGCAGCAGTCAGCTCATCAATGCGCTGGTTGACCTTTTTTGCTCTGTCTCCGTAATCCTTCTTGATGGCTGAGTAGCTTTCAACGCTTTTTTCCAGCTTGCGTTTTTGGTAGCGAATGTTCATTCGTAAGGTAACAAAATTTATCAGCGCATTAAAATTTATTAACCCAAAAGGTTAAGTTTATTTCAGCATCCACCGTATGGTAAAGAGGGCTTTTTCCTCTCTCTGTTGCTTCATCCTTGCTTCGACCTCTTCGAGTAATCCGTCTTTTTTGCCTTCAATTTGATCCTGTGCTTCAAAAAGGTGGCGCCGTTTATCGTCGCGCTGCTTTTCAAGCTCCTTGATATGGCGGCGCTCCTGTACCTTGCGTTCCAGATCGGAGAGTTTTCGGGCTTCTGCCTTGCGGAGCCTGATTTCGGCATCGAGGTCTTTGATCTCCCGCTCAAGGCTGAGCTTCATGTCTTCAGCCCAGTTGTCGAGTTTTTCGTATTCGTCGTCAAAGTAGCGGGCGTTGCGCTTCATGCAGTCATCAAGAATTGCTTCTATCTGCCCTGTTCGGATGGTATTGAGGGCTGCCGTTACTGGCTCTTCGATCATGAGAGATTCCATCTCTTTGCCCGAGAGGTTAAAGAGCTTCTGACAGAGTTCGCCTTCGAGTGTTGTTCCTGCATCAGTAATGGCGGAGAGAACCAGATACTCTTCTTCTTCAAATGAGCTGATGCGCAAGAGCGAAAGGGACAACCAGCCGGACTCGCCAAGCAGGGGCTCAAGTACTGATATTTTAAGGGGCGTGTTGGTATAGTCGAAGAGAATCTGCTTGACGCCGAGTGATTGGGATTTGCAGGAGTTCAGTATTGACTGGGCAAGGGGGTGACCGATACGGTAGATATTGGCGTTTGGAGCAAGGTCGATTTCTGATTTTTTGCGTTCGGCCGCTGATTTAAGGAGCTGGTAGTCGCCGAGGTGAATAGCAGGGTTCTGAAAAGGATTTGCTATCAGGGTGAAGGAGAACTCTTTGTGATGGACGTCGGCGTTGCCGTTGAGCGTGAATTCTGTTATACCCCAAAGGCGTTGCTCGAACATATTGAGATACTCTTTGCCTTGCTGGAGGTTGACGCGGAGTTTCTGGTGGACTTCGTCATCAAAGTTTTCAAGCAGTTGCAGTTTTGTGTTGTCGAGTTTTTGCTGCCGCTCTTCTTCAAACGATGCTTCGAGGAGGTCGAATGCTTCCTGAATTTCCTGTGCTGTGCGGCACTCTTTATATATTCTGGCAATCCGTTTTTCAAAGTCAACTCCGCTTTCAATGGCTCCGAGCACCTCGTCGCTGGCTCCGAATACTCCGCTGAAGAGCTTGAATTTTTCATCGAGAAGCTGGTAGACCCTTTGATCGGCAGCGTTGGCTTTGTTGAGAAAGTTGATCACAACAACATCAAACTTCTGACCGTAACGGTGGCAACGGCCAATGCGCTGTTCGATTCGCTGGGGGTTCCAGGGGAGGTCGTAGTTTACCACAAGGGAGCAGAATTGAAGGTTGATGCCTTCGGCTGCGGCTTCGGTGGCGATCATGATCGTAGCTTCGTCACGGAAGCAGTCAACTATGGCCTGACGTTTATCGGCACTGTGTGAACCGCTGATGCGGTCGGTACCGGCATGTTGCTGCCTCCATCTGGCATAAATAGTACGAGAGTGATCATCGTTGTTGCTGCCATTGAAAAGGACAATCTGACCGGCATATCCCTGGGTTTCAAGGATATCTTTGAGGTATAGCTGGGTTCGAGTTGATTCTGTAAAGATGATGGCTTTTTTGGCAGCACCGAGTTCCTGCAATTTTTCAAAACCTTTGGTAAGTGCCGTAACCAGTTTTTCCCCTTTCGAATTTTTCTGGATAGTGCTTGCAAGTGTCGCAAATCGTTGGAGTTTTTCTTTTTCTTCAAGCGCAAGTGCCCTTTCTTCTATCGGGATTGGTTCAGGCTCTATTCTCTTCGGTTCTTCATTTTCATTCCATTCTTCACCAATCTCGTCAAAACTTTCATAGTCCAAGGCAATGTCGTCAAGCTTTATGGCCGCTTGGTTTTCAAGAAGAGACTCAAGCTTGTTTGCCAGTTTCTGTAGGGTTCCTTGTATGGCAAAGGTCGATGAGGATAGAAGCTTCCTCAAAATCATGGTCATGAGGTGCCGCTGGCTGGCCGGTAGCGCATAAAGCTGGTCGCTTCTCAAGTAATCTGATACTTCGTCGTAGAGCTTCTGTTCTTCTTCGTAAGGGTAAAATTCTTCGACAATCGCCAGCCGGTTGGTGAAGTTGATGTATTCGAGCACCTGACGTCGAAGGGTGCGTTTACAGACTGGTTTTAGGCGTTCTTTGAGATCATCAAATTGCTCGTCATCGCCTATCCTTGCATAGTTTGACTTAAAGCTTTTGAGGTCACCAAAGGTGTATTCGTCAATGATGCTTACCAGACCATAAAGTTCGAGCAGAGAGTTTTGCAGCGGAGTTGCCGTCAGCAAAACTTTCTGGGTATGGGCAAGCGCAGACTTGATGGATTTGCCGATTTTGTTGTCGGGCCGATAGACATTTCTCAAGCGGTGGGCTTCATCAATAATAACAAGGTACCATTGTACGTAACGGAAATAAGCTTCTTTTGCGCGGGCAAACTGGTATGAGCAAATGAGAATTTCATTCTGCTCGAAGGGGTTGAGGTTGCCGCTCTTGATAATCTGATTGAAGGATTTTGCTTCAATTATGGTTGATGGCAGAAAAAACTTGTCGGCAAGTTCCTGATTCCATTGTTTTCGGAGGTTAGCTGGGGCAATGATGAGAAGCTTCCGTTTTCGCTCTGCCCATTTCTGGGAAAGGATGATACCGGCTTCAATGGTTTTGCCGAGTCCTACTTCGTCAGCAAGTAATGCTCCTTTGGAGAGAGGTGACTTGAAGGCAAAAAGCGCGGCTTCAACCTGGTGAGGGTTCAAGTCAACAGTGGCGTCTTGCAGCGATGCAGTAAATTTCCCTTGGTCGTCAGTTGCACGGCTTCGCGTAAGCTCGTAAGCAAAGTATTGCGCGTGATATTTTGTTAAAACAATACCCATACTTTTTGCCTATGATAACCTTCGAATAAAAATCCTTCGCTTTCTGATTCTAAAAAGAGAACGCTATATACATTAATCTACATAATTTACTCATAGCAAACCAACCGGCAACGAACCTCCTTGCAGGTTATAATGATAAGCCCCTGAAAAGAAGGAAAGGTTGGGGTTATGGTACGGTCAAGAAGGTATCAGTTGCTTTTTGAAAAGATTAAACAACAGCCTCGACCACTCATTTTTTATAATCTCAAATACTTTATTCATCTCAAAACTCTTCCCTCCCTATTGCCAGCAGCACGATTTTGCCGTCTCAAAAAACCTTCCTTTTTTACAAGGTCGAGGATATCTGGGGAATCGGTCGGCAGTGGAGCAAGCTGCTGCAGGCAAAGCGCATAGAGAGTGCCGCTGACTTGGCCGCTGCATCGGCTGCATGGGTACGCAAGCATCTGCACATCGTCGGCGCAAGAATTCAGGCAGAGCTGCAGGGCACCTCTTGCCTGTCGATGGAGCTGGTGCGGCCCGCAAAGCAGAGCATCTGCACTTCCCGCTCTTTTGGTCGCAGCGTGAGCACGCTTGCCGAGCTGCAGCAGGCAGTGGCAACATTCGCCGGCAAATGCGCTGTCAAGCTGCGCAAAGAGTATTCGCTTGCTTCCCTGCTGACGGTCTTCATTGCTACCAGCCCGTTCGATGAATTGGATAAGCGTTACTGGGGAACGCGCACGGCAGCACTGCAGTATCCGACGCAGGATTCCATAGCAATTCTTAGGGCAGCGGAGACGATGCTTGCCGGTATATTTCGTGAGGGAAAAGTGTATAAAAAGGCAGGCGTTATGGTGAGCGGCATTGTGCCAAGAGCATCATGCAGCACAACGCTTTCGCTTTTTGCAGAAGCAGCGCCGGCTGCAGATGAGCGCGATGCAAAGCTCATGCAGGTCATGGATGCCATCAACCAGCGGTATGGCAGGGGAGCGGTGCATCTTGCAGCTGAAAACTCTGAGGCATGGAAGCCAAATCAGGAGCGGCTATCGCCATGCTACACCACGCGGTGGAGCGATATTATCCAGGTGGAAGTGTGAAGACCAGGGTCGAAGGTCGTTGAGGATAATACTTTGAAAAGGCAGCAGATTTTCCTATATTTACATCAATAACATATCGCCGATTTAACAAGAGACAACTTGCGGGGCGAATCATAAATACTGCTAAAGCGTCGTGGCTCATGGAATCCTGACATGGTCTGCAACGCAGATCATAACCCTATCAGGAAATGGAGAAATAGAACCATGAGCAACACAGATACCAATTCCGCCAAATCAGTACTTAGCCCTTCACCGAGCAAAAAATTCATTGCGAATGATCATTTATCCGCTCTTGTAAGTCTTTTTTCCCCAGAAGAGCCTTATGAAAACTCTGAACGGTCAGCAATAGAGTTTTTGAGCAAATTGCTTCTAGAGATTACGGTCCTCGAAGAAAAACTTGCTCATCAAGAACAACAAGACCTATACTTCCGGCTGGGGTTTGAATCAAACAAGAAACGCCTGATTTCCCTCAAGCAACAGTTTGAAGTTTTACGTCAAGAGGTTAATACTGCTGATGTCGAAGCATTGCTTCAAGAAGAGAGAAGTATAGAGGATTTCCTTAAATGGTATCAAGCGACAGCCCAAACGGGATTTATTAAGGAGATTGTTATACACAGCAAGACATCACGGATAAGACATATTCAGCTTATAGTCGGGCTAAGAAATGATGTTCGTGTCATCAAATCATTAACCTACTATCAAAAAATCATGATATAATGCTTTGTATACAACCTGTGGGGTGGTTTTGTTCGCACCCTGGATGCAATTACGAAGATGAGCTGATAATGGAGACTGTTGAAAAAAATATCCCGACTCTCTGACACAATAAAGTACGAGATTTTATAAGTTGTTATTCACCAGATCACGCAATGGCGAAACCCAGATATCTGACAAAATCGCGCTTCAAGCTGGCGATGGAGTGCCCGACTAAACTTTATTATACCGGAAAAGCTCTCTATCCTGATAAATCCATTGATGATCCCTTTCTGCTGGCGTTGGCTGATGGGGGATTTCAGGTTGGTGCACTTGCCAAGTATTACATTCCTGGCGGTCATGAAATACGATCAACTATTCATGGAGAGGCAGAACGCGAGACAATAGAGTTCTTGAAGCAGGACAATGTCATCATTTATGAAGCAGCGATTCGGTTTGAGTCACTGTTTATCCGCATTGATATCCTGAAAAAACGAGGGAATCGACTCGAACTCATTGAAGTGAAATCAAAATCGTTTAACTCAGATGATGAAGAGCTCCCGTTTTTAAACACAAGAGGAGCACTTTCATCTGACTGGAAACCCTACCTTTACGATGTCGCCTTTCAGGCTTATGTGCTTAAGCATGCAATGCCTGATCATGATATCTCTGCGTATCTGATGATTGCCGACAAGGCAGTAAAGTGCCCAACTGATGGGTTAAACCAGAAATTTCGGGTTAAAAAAGATCCACGTAACAGGAAAATGGTACTGGTTCATCCCAGCCTTACAGCTGAAGACCTTTCAGTTCCTCTTCTGGCAACCGTGCCCGTTGATGACTATGTTTCTATGATATGGGAAGGCACCGGCGCCGATGATTTCAAGCCAAAGGGATTTGAAAGCACCGTAAACTGGTTTGCTGAAGCCTACGAAAAAGACGAAAAGATTCCTCCTATACCAGGCAAAAAGTGCCGGGACTGTACGTTCATCTGCAGTGATGAAGAGCTGGGAAAAGGACTGAAGAGCGGATTCCGGGAGTGCTGGACTGACAGGTTCGGTTGGAATGTCAGTGATTTCAAAGAGCAAAGCGTTTTATCTCTCTGGGACTTCCGGAATAAGGATGCTGCAATAGAATTGGGGAAGTTAAAACTTTCAGATATCACGGAAGATGACCTTGGGTTGAGGGCGGATGAGCTCCCCGGCCTTTCAAGAACTGAACGTCAGCTCCTTCAGATTGAAAAATACAAGGAGGGCGGCAAAGAGCCATATTTTGACCGCGATAATCTTGCTGTCGAGATACGGCAATGGACCTATCCCCTGCACTTCATCGACTTTGAAACCACCATCAATCCCATACCCTTTACGAAAGGTTTGTCTCCGTATGAAATGGTTGGCTTTCAATATTCACATCATGTTGTTGAACGTGACGGTTCTGTGCGGCATGCTGGGCAATATCTTTGCGCAGAACCGGGTGTATACCCGAACTTCAGTTTTGTGCGGGCTCTGAAAAAAGAGCTTGAAAAAGACAGGGGGACAATATTCCGGTACAGCAATCATGAAAATACGGTACTGCTTGCCATCTACCGACAGCTTGCATCGGCCAATAATCCCCCTGCAGACTGCGAAGAGCTTCAGCGATTTATTGTATCGATCACCAATGCCAATGGCAATAACGGGCTCACCTGGCAAAGTCCCCGAAACATGGTTGATCTCTGGTACCTGGTAAAGCGGTATTACTATGATCCGTACACCAAAGGATCAAATTCCATTAAATATGTCCTGCCCGCTATACTCAACAGTTCAGATTTCCTGAAAGACAAATACAGTAAGCCTGTCTACGGATCAGCAACAGGAATCCCAAGCTTGAATTTCAAGGACTGGCGATGGATAGAATATGAATCTGACGGTTCGGTAAAGGATCCATATTCACTACTTCCGAAACTTTTCACGGATATTGATGAAAAGAATCTCAGCCTGTTACTCAGCAGTGATGAGGATGATATTATCAAACATGGTGGTGCGGCAATGACTGCTTTTGCCAGACTTCAATTTGAAGAGATGACGGATTACGAACGGGAAGCAATTAAAACAGGGCTGAAGAAGTACTGTGAGCTTGATACCATGGCAATGGTCATGATCTATGAAGCATGGAAGGATTGGATAGCATAAAAGGATTCTAACTGTTAATTCAGTTTTCCCCCATATCCACCATCTCCTTCGCAAATTCATACTCCTTATCAAACGGCAGCTGCAGCTGCTCCAGATATTCCGGAAACGCCTTTGCCCAGCTCACATAGTAGTAGGCCAGCACCTGGTATCCCGTGAAGGTTCTTCCTTCTATCAGTGGCAGAGTGTAACCTTCATTATCAGGGCTGATTCCGTCAGCACACTTTAAGCCAATTTGCAATGCAAAGGTATTGATCTCCGAGTCGGTCAGTTTCTTGAAGTATTGAAGCGCTTCGACCATATACTGGCTTACTGCCAGATTAATATCTTTACCCTGATGTACATCGGTGAAGGTCTTCATCTTCTCGTCTTCGGGTGTGTCAATGGCTGGCATATCAACCTTCGCTTCGGCACATAGGCGCGCAATAAGGTCGCTATGCAACCGGTAATCTGTATCATCCACAAGCGCAAAATAGTTTTGCACATAGAGTTTTCTGGCCCAACTCAAAAGCAGGTCATATTCATCACCTGATCCGCGCTCATTTTGGTACTGCTGATATTCCCCGTAGAGCTGTTCCGCAAGTTTCTTTTCAGTGTTGGTTCCTTTATGTTCCTCTATAAGATTCACTCCGTAGAGTTTCATGTAATGTATTGCACTGGCGAGATTTAGTGTCTTTGATTTCGACATGATCGCATGTGGCGCAATGGTCAGGATGTTCGGGTCGGTTGTTGCATGTATGCCTTCATTAATGAGCCCAAGCAGTGAGATAAACTGATAAGGCCTGAGTTTCGGAAAGTTCTGATAGAGATAATCCTCAATGAAGAGATCAATTGGAGCGTTGAATATCTGTCCGTTCATCCCTGTAAACAATGAGGTGTAATATTCATTGATGACCGCCTCATCGTATCCCTTTTTGCTCATCTTCCTGGCATCCTTTTCAAGAGAGCGAAGAAATCTCTTCTTGTTCTCTTCGTCGCTGACAAAGCGCTTGTTTCTGCTATTCTCCCGAGCCTCTGCCGCAAGGAGCAGGTGCGTAAGCTCATGCATGATAAGATGATGAACCGCAGGATAGTCGGGTTTGTATTTTACCAGATGGTAATCGCGCTGATAGTTTTCAGCAAACTCGATCTTGGCCGCTGTCTTTATCGTGGCATCTTTCTGGATCACAATCTTTTTCCCGTACTTTTTCTCAAGCCTGTCAGCAAACTCCTGCACAATTTCGTCACCCATCTGTGCATCAAGCAGCGCATTTGCAGCAGTGTTCGCAACTTTGAATGATTGCTGATAAAGCAAATCCTGTATGGGGTTTTTGAGCATTGCAACAACGGCCATTTCAAATGCATTCTTGTTGTTATGCTCTGCTGCAGCACGCAAAGCAAAGGCATAGTGTGTTTTGGGGAAATCGGGATTCAGTTGCCATGCCTTGTCAAGGTAGAGCATTGCTTCATCGTTTTTTCCGCTGTGTATCAGGTTAATGCCAATAATTGTCATGGCATCATAATCGTCGGGCTTGTGCTGCAGTGCGCTCTCATAGTATTTCATTGCTGCATCAATGTCGTGCTGATAGTGAGCCAGAATGTTGCCAGTCATGATGAGCGCCCAATGATTCTTCGGATCCCAGCGTAACGCATCGATAAGGCTGTTGATGGCATCGTCCTGGTCACCCTGCTCAGAAAGGATTTGCCCGAGCACGCGATGGTATTCTGAAATGTGCGGTGCTTCCTTGATGAGCTGCGTAATCTGCTCTTTAGCCTCTTTATACCGGCGGGCATCACAGAGTTCAAGAACTTTCCTGTACCGGCTGTTGTGCTTTTCAATCAGCTCGCCTTCAATTGCAATGTCGATAATGCCATGCACAATGGTAACTGTTGGCTTGTAAGGCCCTACCGTATAATAGTGCTCGATCACTTTCTTCAACAACTCATTATCGTTTTCAGCATCTTTTGCTTTCGGAAAAAGCTCAAATAAAAAGTCGTTTATCGGATGAATAATGTGCATTCAGTTCGTGTTTTATCGGTCGGGATATAGCAAAGACGGTATAGTCCGCCAAGATACTCAACCTCAGGCATCTGCACAATCATTCAGGCATTCTGGTTTGTATTTCAAGCAGTTCCATGGTTTCCTCAATCTCAGTATTTTTGACTAATATTAATTTCGTGGTTTTTCGTTCAATTCGTATGATTTGAATGCGCTTAAATATTTAGCGGGCATCAAGTTAAGGGAAGCGAGGTGGGTATATCGATTTCGAACGGATGTAAAATTTTGTGGCGTCAATTCTATGCTTGATACTCGAACATCAAAAGCGTTTTCAATCAACGCCATCGGCAATTCCATCAGCCTTCTGTTTACCCGCCGCTTTGGAACATTCTGGTTCGCAAGTCTGTTGTCCAACATTGGTACCTGGGCTCAGGAGGTGGCTCAGCCCTGGCTTCTTCTCAGTCTGGGCGCCTCTTCTTTTTTGATTGGACTTGATACCTTTGCAATGGGGTTTCCCGTATTGCTCTTGACATTGGTAGGGGGTGTGCTGGCAGACCGTGCTGATCGCAGAAGTGTGATTGCGATATTTCAATCAATACAGATGCTTTGCCCGATATTGATAGTAGTGCTTCTTCTGACATCCCTGGTGATGCCATGGGTGGTCATTACTCTTTCGCTTGTCATCGGTATTACTGATGCCCTTTCCATGCCTTCGTTTCAGTCAATTGTGCCCTCGATTGTCAAACCTGACCAAATAGCTTCGGGTCTGGCATTAAACTCTACCCAGTTTAATCTATCGCGCATTTTAGGCCCGGCATTTGCGGGAATTTTACTGGTCAGTGTCGGTGCAGTTGGCTGCTTTGCAGTGAGCGCCGCGTCGTATATTCCTTTAATAGTTGTGGCTCTATGGGTTCTACCGAGGAAGCTAACACCATCGTTGCAAGATTCCGTAAGCGATCGTCATCAACTATTTGCCAACGTCGTTGTAATTTTTCGAATTCCTCAATTGAGGGGTGCGCTTCTTACAGTGTTTATTAGCAGCTTTTTGTGCGCTCCACTTGTCACCTTTAGTTCTGTACTCGTCAAAAATGCATTTCATGGTGATGCCGGTCAATTCAGTATTGCTGTTGCAGCATTCGGTATTGGAGGTCTGCTTGGTGGCATCGTGCTTCTTTTTGTTGACGGGAACAGTGACCGGCGATATTTGAGTTCATGGAGTGCACGTGTCTATGGGGCAGTCCTTGTGCTTGTGGCTTTTAACCCATGGTTCTGGGGATTGACAATCCTGTTCGTTCTTGCGGGTTTGGCGATGAGCATCAGCAACATATCAGCCAACACGTTGATTCAGACACACACCACTTCTCAGTTGCGAGGCCAGACAGTGAGTCTGTTCATGCTTGCACTGAGAGGCGGGATGGCGATCGGAAGCTTGTTGACCGGATTTTCTGTGACATTCGCAGGTGCAAACCGTGCGCTTTTATTGAATGGCCTGCTTGCAATAGTGGCACAGTTCGTCGTTGGTCGAAAATGGTTCAAGGCAGCATAAGCCCGTTTGAGGTTTTTTTGTATCGCTTTTAATTTCCGGCTTTCAGGCTGTCAGTCACCGCACTTTTGAACTCCTTCGATATCTTGAATACCGGCACCTCTTTTTCGTCAACCATCACTTTTTCCCCCGTTCTCGGGTTGCGTGCCTGGCGCAGGTTCTTGTGCCGGATATTGAAAGAGCCGAAGCCTCTGATCTCAATGCGTTTCCTTGTTTTCAGCGAATCAATGATGCAGTCAAATAAGCTGTTCACTGCTGATTCGCTTTCGTTGATTGTCAAGCCGGTTTTCTGGGCAACGGTACCAATCAGATCAGCTTTTGTTGTTGTCGTTTTCATGGTGGGTATATGGTTTGTCGTTATGATGTGTGTTGGCATTCTTCTGTCAAGCAAGAGAGAGCGCCGTCAGGTAGCTTTTCATAGAATCATGCCTGGCAAGTCCAAGCTTGCTATGGATCCTGTATCGTAAGCTTTCCAAACCTCGTGGTGTTATACCGGTAAAATGGGCAATCTCAACGTTGTCATAGTTCAATTTGATAAACAGGCAGATTTTAAGTTCACGGGCGTTGAGATTGGTGTGTTTTTTTTCAAGCTTGCCTATGAAGGCGGCATCGTTTTCTGTCAATTCAGTGTCAAAGCGTTTTGAGGCAACATCATTGTCAATAAGATGCAGGCATGTGTCGGTCATCTCCCTCTTTATTCCGGAGTCAATGTCGAGGGCATAAATCGTGTCAAGCAGGTTGCGCAAGGCCGTCGTCTTATTAAGGCTGCTTACACCCGCAACTCTTACCAGGTCATTGTCATTGGCGGCGATCTTCTCATGAAGTTCAGCTATCTCTTTCTCAAATTCAAGGGTTGTCGGGGTGGTAAGTTGTGCGACGGTTTTCATGCTGTATCTCGTTTATCGTTGTGGTGATAATCGTGTCGAAGTAAATAGATACTTCAAGTAAAAATAACGAAATGCTTATTGATATCATAAGTATATTTCATTCCTCATTGATCAGAAGCAGCATGGCAGTTCTCGGCCATTCCACTCTGCTTGTTATGGCAGTGGTAAAATAATTGCAGCGGCGACCGATTTATTGAAAGAAAAGCAGAAGAGCTGCGTAGTAACTTATAGGAAGCAGGATAATCCTGATTCCAACGAATTAACAAACTCAAACTTACCGCACAAATGAAAAAGAATTTTATCGCTGGCGTGATCGTATCACTTGCTATCTCCGGAATCTTTGGTGGCGTTTCTTTCGCAGCTGACAAAGCAGCAGCAAAAGATGCAAAAGCTCCTGCAGCTGCCGCAGCTCCTGCAGCACCAGCAGCCGATGCAAAAGCTGAAGCAAAGCCGGAAGTAAAGGCAGAGAAGAAAGCAAAGAAAGTGAAGAAAGCCAAGAAGGCAAAGAAAGCTTCTAAGAAAGCAGACAAGAAAATGGAAGCAGCAGCACCGGAAGCAAAGTAAGCTTTCAGCTGCAGCCAAGAGAGTTGTACTGATGGCTATTGATGCATAAGATGAAGAGTAGATGATATAAAAGCTGTCGGTATTATTAACAGAAAAGCCCCTTCGCAAGTTGGGGCTTTTTCTGTTAAAGGATGATCTCCATACAGGTATTTATTGGATTAATAAATTGTTATATCGTGAGTTATATGAATAATTCTTTTTTATGGCTGATTTTCATCCTTTCCGCATTATTGGAAGTTGGTGGTGATGCCCTCATAAGGAAAGGATTGCGGGGTTGGGGTATTGGAGTGATTGCTATCGGGTTTATTATTCTTGGTTGTTATGGCCTTGTTGTCAATATGGTTAAGTGGGATTTTTCTAAGTTGTTAGGGGCCTACGTAGCCTGTTTTGCAGTTATAAGTGTCCTGTTTGGTCAAATTGTTTTCAAAGAGGCAATTTCAACATCAACGTGGGCTGGCATAGTGATCATCATAATCGGCGGGTTAGTCATCCAATTCGGAACGAAATGAAAATAGTGTTAGGCTCTATCTCAGTCGCCTTGTTCCGGTATTGAAATAACGCGCCATCAATTCCATCCCACGTCAGCTTGCAAACGGATTAGAAACACTGTCTGACGGTTTGATGCTGATTTTGTCCGGCAGGTCTCCTTCTTTCATACTGGAAATAATATCGTTGAACAGCGTCTGCAGGGTTTCAGCAAGTGCAAGGCCTTCCTTGTCTCGGGTAATATCAATGCTTCCGTAGATGGAAATGCGATCCAGCCGGTTTTCTACGGTCAGTTCTCCTATGCTAAGCGAGTCCGTTTCGTTGGCAAATGGAGCGATCTTTGTTGCTTTCTTTTTCATCGTGCCTCTTTTGAATTAATATACTCGATTATTCCGCCATACCTCAGTAATTCGATCTGGAACGATAAGGTTTCGGCTTGGGCAAGTCAAGTTTCAGCTGTTTGGCTGAAGCTGGCAGTTTCGGAAAAAAATTAATGCCAGCCAATTCCTCCAATTCGCTGATGCTCAGTATCTGCAGTTCTTCAGCATCTTCATTTTTAACATAGTATGCAGCACCCCTGTTCTGTTTAGGATCAAATACCAGTTTGTAAACATGTGTTGGAACCAAAACCCTGCCATTCAGTCGAGTGATATTGTTTCCCAGGTAGAGCGGTCCCGTAATGACATAGAGTTCGCCGGTATTGAGAGCAAGCGTTCTTATTGCAGACTCAATGCCTTCCCATACAATGGTGTTTAGTTTGTGGTTCTGGGGTATCATGTTGGCCAAGCTGAAGCATTGCTGCCGTGCGCTTCTGGTTGGCATATCGGCGCTTGGTGCCATGTGCCCGCGATCGAAACCAGATCGGGCATAATCGCTCAATTCAGCTCTTTCATTGTAAGGGAGTTCACTTTCTGGATGAAAGGCTGCTCGTCCTTTCAATTCCTTTGCATCCAAAATACTTTCACGAGTAAGATGTTCAGCAGACCAGAGAGGAGTACGGGATATACCGGAGTGCATCACAGCGAAGTGATCATAACATAATTCATGGGCGCTTTTTGCAAGTGAAGCTTTTTGAATATCCGGAGCAACTCCGTTCAGATACTGCGAAGGGCACGCTGTTGTTGCCGCAGATAGAGTCTGAGCAGTAGATGCTATAAACAACATCAGGAGGGCAACTATCCAGGAACCCCTCTGGTGCACGTATTTTTTCATGTCAGATTCTTTTGTTATTGGTTTTTTCAGTGATATCAGATATCAAGAATACGAAAAACCGTATCACATAGGAAGAGGTTAGTGGTGGTAATCGCAACTTTCTTCATTAAATTATGATGTAGTTGCATTATTTATTTCATTATTAGAATCTTTTGATGATTCACCATATCTATTATTCAAGCCCAACATGCTTCGATTTTCTTTAAATACCATTTTAACGGATATGATATAGTATGCGGTTATTGAAAAAATCGCAATAACAATAATAACACCAGGATTAAACATTTCATCATATATTGAATTGTTTGGAATAAATGGTTTGATATTACTATTTTGTGATTGAAACAACCCGTTAATTATTGTGTTCAAAATGCCATACAATGGTACTTGTGCTTTATATAAAATCGATAACAATATCATAACGAACATTGCTTTGGCTAAAAAAACTCCAAAATAGTGATTGGTGTAAGGCAAATTATCATCTATCTTTGCTTTTGTTTCCTCATTTATTGCGTCTATAAATTTTACAAAATAATCCCAAATTTTACTGCCAAAAACTATAGACGCTATCATAAATAGAGCGATCAAAAAAAGCGCTATAAGAACTTTATCAGACATATTTTGTAATTGTTTATTATTTAAGTATGGTAAGATTTTTCAAATATTCTGCAATTACGTATTCCTTTTTCTTTTTTAAGGCTCTATTATAATGATTTTCGGCTTTTTCTGACATTAAAATAAATACTGGAGAACTAACTGCGCCAATAAAGGCAAATACGGGATTAAAAAGATTATGTCCAGTAAGAAATAAAAATAAGGAAACAATACATAACGACAATATCCCATAAAATGAATATTTACTGAACTTAAACCACATTATATTTCTAATATCATCAATATAGATTTTGGCCATTTTTTCATACTCTGAACCATACATGATATCAGATAATATGCTCATCAAATCGTTTTTATCGACAATGACATCAATAATGCCTTCTTTTTGCATTTTATTAAAATCAGGATCATTGAACATGTTGTTTTTACTTGTCCCACTAAATTTATCATTTTGCCAATCAATATTCTTTTTTAATTTATCAATATTGATTAAGCCATGCAGTTGACGGCTTTTCCATATTATAGAAACCCATGGGGCTGCAATACTTAAGATTTTAACCGTATTGGTATCTATTGAATAAGGTCTTCGTCCATGCGCATCGATAACACCATAACAAACATTTCCATATTTTAATGGGATATTAATTTCGCTATTATTTCTTCGAGATATAAAATATTGCGGATTGTTAACTTCATCTTTATCTCTTCTTTCCCTAAACCATCCGGTAAATTTTTTAGGCGCATAATACATATTCTTAACGTATACACTCTTTTGAGTACTCACAACTTCTGAAGTTATTTTTTGATTTTCTTCCAACAAAAACTCTTTATTTATCAAGCTATATAAGAGAATTCTCTCTGATGAATTTATCAAGGATTTATCATTAGCTTCGAGTGCCAAATATTTGTATTTATTTGTTGTTAAATCTACCTCTTTAATTTGCAATAAATCAATAGACGGGCAAATTTCAACAATCTCTTTTAGCATAAATTGTAGTAAATCTTTTTCTGGGACTCTTGCTTGAATTTTAAGAAGCAAAATATTTGTAAGTTGCAAAAATCGCCTATATTGGGCATCTAACATATCATCTTGGATTGCCTTTATTAGTGATTCGCTGATAAGTTCCATTACTTCATCTAACATAGTGATATCACTATCTATAATCGAAAAATTATTTCGCATTGACCTATCCAAAGCGATATGACCAAAATACTCTTCTTTATTTATAACAAGCTTGGTCATTGCGATACTGCGAACATTATTTCTTTTATGATTTTCAAGTATTTCATTTGAGATATTTGTTAATTCATTTAATTGAACATGAAATGAATTTTTATTCCAGAATCGGCAAATAATATCTTTATAATTATTTGCGTTATAGTCTTCAGTCTTTTTGCAAAAAAACTTATGATAATCAAAATCAATTTTATTTAATGCGGGCCAATCATCAATACTTGAAGAGACAGATGTTTTGTTTATGGCATAAACAAGTAATGCGATATCCCGCAAAGGGCTCATGATATATAATCTCGCTCGATCAAAATCAGTATATAATAAAAGCATTCTGAGAAGTTTATTGACATGAGATGGAATATTACTCATAATCATAATGTTTAATAATACTGTGTTTGAGAAGGTATATTTTGAAAAGGTAATACTCTAATTAAATGAATATTAAAAATATAATATTTGAATTTCACTGAAATAATAAGTGTTTTTGTATTTATTTGAAGTATTATCTTCAACAACTCTGCGGGATTATGCTTCATATAAGAGGAAATATTTATGTACTTTTAAAAAAAAGTAAAAAGCAGGTTGGGTCGTGGCGATAGACAAACTGGTACATTGTAGTTTAGCCCCATACTCGATAGTTGTAACTGGAGCCAACTGGAACCTGTATTGAGCGATTCATCAACGATTATTTTGATTATTACAAAACTTAAGTGTTTATATTTCTGATCGTTATAGGTTGCATTGTCTGCAATGGTGCTTTTGACCCATTGGGTGAGGCTATATTGAAATGGGAAATTGATACTTACTTTTTTGGCTCATTAAACAATTTAGTGGAATAGAGTATTAAGGGTTTAGCTTAGCGTAATATCAATTCGTTGAATGAGTCATAACGCAAACCTATGATGAAGGTGAAGTCCATGATGATGAGCCATAGAGACAACATCTTCAAATATGCAAGTACAAAACAACAAAGATAGTAGCAGTAGGCCTATACAGATAAATTAACCTTCGTAAGACCTCTGCGAAGTGCTTGAAAGCTTCGGGAGCTACCAAACGAAATTATGATTGTACCATAGGAAACTGAACCTTCCTATCATGTTATGAAGTATTATTGTTTTATTTCTACCCATTAAATTCCTTAAAGAACTACTTTTTTTTAAAATAATGCGTTATAAATAACATATAAAGCACTTTTTATTTACTTTTTGCCTAAGTTAAGGGGAAGTAGTACTTTATAATCTAATGGTTATTCGTCCACATAACACAATACAATATCTTTTTGCTGGTAAAGGGTTTCAATGTCTGATTTTTAATTTTAAGATAGATTTTCATGGCTATTTATAGCATTTATTGTAAAATGCTGGCATAGATATACAGCAGTTTTAGTTGCGTATAGGTTGTACACTCCATAGGTTGTTCCTATAAGTGTAGTGGTCATCATCATGATTTGAAGTGACAAGTGCACCACTATATCCCAGTTGAGGAGCTGTATCATCAATCGGGTTTACCAAAAAGAGGGGGCACATTAGTACGTCAATCCGGGCAGGCAGAAGAAAATCGTAAACACACGGTTCTGAATGTTTCTGTGAGCTTATTCATTTGTTTTTATCTGATTGTTAATGAGAACACTTCAGAAATCGAGCTATAAATAACTAAAAGCAACAAATTGATAGGAGAGTACCACCATGAGAACAATAGTTTCAGCAATGGCTCATCGTGTTATGGAAAAAAACAAAGGTCTTGGAGCTGATAAACATCAAATCAAGACAATTCGGAGGTATCGAAAGGACTACCATGTAATGCAGTCTTGTTTGGGAACATCGCATAAATGATAACTGAATGAATATGTACAGAAAATAAATCTAATTTATTCGCACGAAAGATGCAATACGCTAAGTAAAAATTTTAAGTTATAGAAATTTGAACTTTATTTGCGCAGTTGAGAAAACACGGTGGAATGGAAGTCGGTTTTTTACCACATCGATTACTAAGCTACTCGTTTTTCGTCATTTGCTTTGCCAATACTGTGGCGAATACCCCCCGCCCCTCCGCTCCGCTCAAGGCCATCGTGCTGCACTCCGCCCTTCGGGCTCCATTTGCGCAGCAATGCTTTCGCTTAGCAATGCAACAACCCGCATTCGCCGCCGGTTGCTCTCGTGCAGCAAGTCTGCAGCTGCATTTTCCGCTCTTTTCTGCCAGGTGCCGCACACCAGCCCTAAAGGGCTTCGTTTGTGCAGCAGTGCTTTCGCTCGCCAGGCGTGAGACCTGACATTTCCACATGTTATCAACAGCAGCGAATTGGAGTGATAACAAATCTTTTACAAATTTTATTGTTGTCAGTTCCTGCTATTGAACAGCGCTTTTAAAGTCAGGTCTGCTATGGCGTGCAATGACTGTAACCCCTCCGCCGCGCCCGGCTGCCCTAATAGCCCCTTAAGTCTCAATACTGCACTCTTTGCGTAAAAGCCCTTAAAGGGTCCGCCTGAGTCTTCTTGTGCATGGTGTGTGTCAAATATAACCGCATTCACCTTCAAAGCATCCACTTCCGGCAATGCGTAATCTTCCGGGATCGCTTCCAGTGCTTCCCTTGCTGCTTTATAATCTCCGGCCTCGATCTGGTTTATTATGCGCTGAAGCTCTGCTTTCATGGACTTATTGTTTTACCCTGTTTTCTATGTCTGGTATTGCCAAATAACGATCATGATAGCGTGATAATATGCTCTAATATACCAAAGAATTATGCACTGCTTCGCTGCTCGTATCACAGCAACAGCCTGCATCTCGCAGCTCCGGTGACATGCCTTGCACTGCACACCAGCCCTGAAGGGCTTCGTTAGTGCAGCAAGCGCCTACGCTGTCAGGGGCACGGCAACAGCCTGCATCCGCATGCAGCCGCACCAGGTGCAGCAAGCCTGCATCCGCAGCCAGCTGCATCTCGTAGCTCCGGCACTTGCCCTGCACTGCACACCAGCCCTAAAGGGCTTCGTTAGTGCAGCAAGCGCCTTCGCTTTCCCAGCCACGGCAACAGCCTGCATTCGCATGGAGCCGCGCCAGGTGCAGCAAGCCTGCATTCGCAGCCAGCTGCATCTGCTGCTCCGGCACTTGCCATGCACTGCACACCAGCCCTAAAGGGCTTCGTTAGTGCAGCAAGCGCCTTCGCTGGCTCGGGCACGGCGGCAGCCTGCATCCGCATGCAGCCGCGCCACGTGCAGCAAGCCTGCATCCGCAGCCAGCTGCATCTCGCAGCTCAGGCACTTGCCTCTGCACTGCACACCAGCCCTGAAGGGCTTCGTTAGTGCAGCAGGTGCCTTCGCTGGCCGGGGCAAGGCAACAGCCTGCATCCGCAGCCGGTTGCGCCACGTGCAGCAAGCCTGCATCCGCAGCCAGCTGCATCTCGAAGCTCCGGCACTTGCCCTGCACACCAGCCCTAAAGGGCTTCGTTAGTGCAGCAAGCGCCTTCGCTGGCTGGTAGCACGGCGGCAGCCTGCATTCGCAGCCAGCTGCAGCTCGCAGCTCCGGCACTTGCCCTGCACTGCACACCAGCCCTAAAGGGCTTCGTTAGTGCAGCAAGCGCCTTCGTTGGCCGGGGTACGGCGGCAGCCTGCATCCGCATGCAGCCGCGCCACGTGCAGCAAGCCTGCATCCGCAGCCAGCTGCATCTCGCAGCTCAGGCACTTGCCTCTGCACTGCACACCAGCCCTGAAGGGCTTCGTTAGTGCAGCAGGTGCCTTCGCTGGCCGGGGCAAGGCAACAGCCTGCATCCGCAGCCGGTTGCGCCACGTGCAGCAAGCCTGCATCCGCAGCCAGCTGCATCTCGAAGCTCCGGCACTTGCCCTGCACACCAGCCCTAAAGGGCTTCGTTAGTGCAGCAAGCGCCTTCGCTGGCTCGGGCACGGCAACAGCCTGCATCCGCAGCCAGCTGCAGCTCGCAGCTCCGGCACTTGCCCTGCACTGCACACCAGCCCTGAAGGGCTTCGTTAGTGCAGCAAGCGCCTTCGCTGGCTGGTAGCACGGCGGCAGCCTGCATTCGCATGCAGCCGCGCCAGGTGCAGCAAGCCTGCATTCGCATGCAGCCGCGCCAGGTGCAGCAAGCCTGCATTCGCAGCCAGCTGCATCTGCTGCTCCGGCACTTGCCCTGCACTGCACACCAGCCCTGAAGGGCTTCGTTAGTGCAGCAAGTGCCTTCGCTGTCAGGGGCACGGCGGCAGCCTGCATCCGCATGCAGCCGCGCCAGGTGCAGCAAGCCTGCATTCGCAGCCAGCTGCATCTCGCAGCTCCGGCACTTGCCATGCACTGCACACCAGCCCTGAAGGGCTTCGTTAGTGCAGCAAGCGCCTTCGCTGGCTCGGGCACGGCAACAGCCTGCATCCGCAGCCAGCTGCATCTCGCAGCTCCGGCACTTGCCTCTGCACTGCACACCAGCCCTGAAGGGCTTCGTTAGT
>Ga0364870_1055_pt1 | contig 17123 bp, 9 predicted proteins | sample SorcelAu500001C5_3_FD_206940 | JGI IMG/M metagenome (GOLD analysis project Ga0364870, IMG submission 206940) | Enriched cells from Trout Bog Lake Hypolimnion, Wisconsin, USA - BchlTB.Aug07.5000.01.C5 | ecosystem: Environmental > Aquatic > Freshwater > Lake > Hypolimnion/Profundal zone | place: USA...
AGGTTGTTTCAATCCACGCGCCCGCGGGGGGCGCGACCTTCAACGATTACGCGAAAGATCGATCAGGGATGCAGTGGGTTGCAGGCATATTTTGGAGTCCCCCATTACCAAACTGACCGATTACGACGAAAACCTCAATGAACTCCTTGCTTCGGATAATGCATTTGGTTTAGTGCGACGTGAAGTCGCGTATTGAAATTGTCCGGTAGAACAGACCCGCTGTTCAGTCAGCTGAACCGACCGACACATCCAAGATAAGCAATTGCCTTGTGTGAAGCTGTCGGAAAAGTACCCGCAGGAAACTGTAGGCCGATCCGTGAGGGGAAGTTGAATCTGCCAGTAACAGGCGGAGAGGGGCGACGGTTAGGATGATATTGGCTAACTCAGGTGAACTGTTGATAAACATCGTTAATGCGAACGAGCCAAAGTTACTGACAGGCTCGAACTAAAAGGTAAGCGGGTAGGTGAGTTCCTTTAAGCCTGGACTCACACTGACAATAAACCCCGCCGGTGAATAGACAGTGCCTAACTCATCCGCATATTCGGCACGAGGAACACGGAAACCCCATACCTCCGCCCGATTATGTCGGGCAATCGAACCGTAAGGGACGACCATAGACGTGTGGGCACAAGATCGGGGAGAAAGCGAATGCCGTTCTATAATGGGATAGATATGGGTTGTAACATTACCTTACGCAAAAGCGGGCAGACTTCCTCGGGGTCTCGCGCTACATGAACATTGGAGAACCTGTATGATGGTGGAAAGCAAATGAATGCGGATTTTTCCGTATGTGCACCATCAAGATCATTATGATCGAGCAGGCTGCAGTCATAATGTAGAGGTAAGGAGTATTGTGTATCTTTACCGGGTACAGCAATGTGCCTTTGCGAGGCTTGAGCCCGGTTCGGCGAAAGTTCTACGCCGGGTTCTTAAGGGACGGTGGCGCAGCAATGCGCCGCTGTTACCCGATATTACAGCAACACATATCCTGTCCTGGCAAGCCCGAAAGGAGCATCAGGAAGGCTATCATTGAAGAAAAAAACTTTCAATGATCGATTTATTTTAACACCTCGTACAGCTTTTGTCCCACCATAGTGTATAGATTATAGATAAAGATGATTGAAATCCGAATATTCGGGGTAAATGTTAAAAAAAGCAACTCATTTATTTTGTCTAAATATTATTGCGATATCGCCTTGTATTTGGTAATATGTTGTAACTAATAGGTGGTGCTAACGTGATATCCAATAAATGTGGATTTTACAAATTATGGTTTAGTATTCCTATCCTCCCCCAAACGACAAAACAGAAAATGCAGGAGATATCATCCTCTGACTTAAAAACTATACTTCATTCAAAGCGTGCCAATATTTTTTATTTGGAGCATTGTCGTGTGTTAACCAATGGAGGTCGAGTGGAGTACCTGACTGATGCAGGGAAAGACTCTCTATATTGGAATATTCCTATTGCCAATACGACCACAATCCTCCTTGGAACAGGCACTTCGATTACTCAGTCTGCTATGCGTGGATTAGCAAAAGCTGGAGTTTTGGTTGGATTTTGCGGCGGCGGCGGTACCCCTTTGTTCAGCGCTAATGAATTTGATTTGGAAGTATCCTGGTTTTCTCCCCAATGTGAATATCGCCCTACGGAGTACCTGCAAGCCTGGGTTCAGTTTTGGTTCGATGATAAGCAACGACTTGATGCAGCGAAAACCTTACAGCTGAAACGACTGAACTTCATTCGTTATCATTGGACAAAAAAGGATTTGAGTGATGAAGGTTTTCTGATTGATCTTGTAGACTTGCAGCATGCATTGGATAAGTTTTGTGATGACCTGCCGTTAGCGCAAGACACGATGCAGTTGCTTACGATGGAGGCCCGGCTCAGCAAACTCCTTTTCAAGTTTGCAGCAAAAGCTGTGCACTATGGTGACTTTTCACGATCAAAAAAAGGGCAAAGCACTGATCCTGCAAACAAGTTTCTTGATCATGGGAATTACCTGGCATACGGCTTGGGTGCTTCTGCAACATGGGTGTTAGGATTACCCCACGGGTTAGCGGTATTACATGGCAAAACACGCCGTGGAGGTCTTGTTTTTGATGCTGCTGATCTTATAAAAGACGCTTTGGTACTGCCATTAGCTTTTATTGCTGCAGTGCGCGGCGATGATGAAAACGACTTTCGCCAAGCCTGTATCAGGAGTTTCACCAAACATGAAGCCCTTGACTTTATTATTGATTCATTGAAGGAAATTGCCTTGACTACCGGAGAAGCATAGTGAATGTTTTATTCGTATCGGAATGCTCAAAAAATGCCCTTCCAGAAACAAGGCGGATCCTTGATCAATTTGCTGAACGGTTTGGCAGCCGAACATGGCAGACACACATCACGCAGCAGGGTCTTCATACCATCAAAAAGCTCCTGAAGCTTACAGCAAGAAGAAACAGCGCAATAGCATGCCACTGGATTCGAGGCAAGGATCGTACCGACCTTCTTTGGATTGTCGGAAATGCCAGTCAATTCAATGACCGCGGGATGGTACCTACAAACAGTACAACAACTGATGTTTTACGAAGAAAAGATGAAAATGACTGGCATACCCTACAGGATATACGAATTTTAGCTTCGATCGGTGCGCTGTTTCACGATTTTGGCAAGTCAAGTCAAGGTTTCCAGAAAAAACTTTCCAGCAATAAAAAAGCTGTTGCTGATGCTTACCGGCATGAGTGGGTTTCATTGCGTCTTTTTCAGGCATTTGTCACCAAAGCGACTCATGGCATTGCCGAAGATGAACGAGCAAAAGACACTGCCTGGCTAACATGTCTATCTAATATCGGTAAGGGAGAATCCACTCACGACATTCATGCTTATTTTGACGCTTTGATTAAAGATGGAAGAGAAAATCAATCAGCTGAAAGCCCTTTTAAAACATTACCACCCTTTGCTCAAACTATAGCCTGGTTGATGTTAACCCATCATCAGCTTCCAAAACAGCAGTGGATTAAAACTGACGGGCAATCTCAAAAACCTCGGTTTAACTCTAATCGGCTTATTTCGTTACTGAGGCAATTAGGTCCCGAATGGAACTCGTCTCGCACCGACGCAACGAAACAAGAAAAGACGCCTTTTTGGGAGTTCAAACAGCTACCTATAAATAGCACTCATTGGCAAGTGCGTGCACGATACCTCGCCGATGTAGCGCTGAAACGACCGAACCTCCTTTCAACTTCCTGGCTGGAAAACATCTATACCTTGCATCTTGCCCGTTTGGGCCTGATGCTTGCTGATCATTACTATTCCAGTTTAAAAGAACATCCTGAACCTGGTGATGCCGGGTTTCCTTTATTCGCCAATACTGACGATACCGGAAAACAGAAACAACGACTTGACGAGCATTTACTTGGAGTGGAAAGTAATGCCAGAAGGATTGTACAGACATTACCATTGCTCGAACGTTCTTTACCACGGATTGCCCGACACAAAGGATTTAAACAACGCTCCGTAGATGCGCGGTATCGCTGGCAGGATAATGCCTATGATCTTGCCTGTTCAATCCGAGGCCAAGCTGCTGCCAATGGCTTTTTTGGTGTGAATATGGCGTCTACCGGTAGTGGTAAAACTTTTGCCAATGCCAGAATTATGTATGGTCTTGCAGACCCGGTGAAGGGTGCGCGTTTTACCATAGCTTTGGGGTTGCGTACGTTAACCCTTCAAACAGGTGAAGCGTATCGAACAAGACTTGGCTTGGAATCGGATGACCTAGCCGTCATGATAGGTTCAACAGCTGTTAAAGCACTGTTCGACCTTGGATCTGACACAAAAGAAGATCTCCAGATTCAAGCAAGTGGATCAGAATCATCGGAATCGCTTTTACCGACTGACTATAGTTATGTCCATTTTGACGGCACTTTGGATATCGGGCCATTAAAACACTGGATTCAACATACTCCTCACGCTCAGTCTTTGATCGCAGCCCCGATTCTTACCTGTACCATCGATCATCTTATTGGAGCTACCGAAGCAACAAAAGGCGGCAGGCAAATTGCGCCGATGCTTCGGCTGCTGACTTCAGACCTGGTGCTGGATGAGCCTGATGATTTCGACATAGCAGATCTACCTGCCTTGACCCGACTGGTTCACTGGGCTGGGTTGCTGGGTTGTAAAATTCTGCTTTCGTCGGCAACCCTTCCACCGTCCCTGGTCGAAGGGTTATTTCAGGCGTATAGCGCAGGGAGAGCGCAATATCAAAAAGCAAGAGGGATGCCTGGGCTACCTGTAAATATCTGCTGTGCCTGGTTCGATGAACATAACAACAGCGCCAAAGCAAGTTACCATCAAGAATCATCGAATTATCGTCAAGCACATGATGAGTTTGTTGCTGCACGTTTGAAAAAGCTGAGAAGAGCGCCAGTCCGACGAAGAGCAGTGATCGTGCCAATAACAAGTAACAGGCAGCATAAGAATGATATTCGCAACGACGTCGCCAAGGAGCTTCATACATTGCTCCACCAGTTGCATAACAGTCATCACAGTATCGACCCTCGTACAAAAAAACAGGTGAGTTTTGGATTAATACGATTGGCAAATATTGACCCTCTCATTGATATTGCCCAAAACCTTTTTTCTCTTGGTGCCAAGCAAAATCACCAGATCAGGCTCTGCTGTTATCACTCCCATCATCCTTTGCTGGTTCGTTCTGAAATTGAGTCCAGCCTTGATCGACTTCTTGACCGCAAAGATCCGGAAAAGGTTTTCCATGATCCACTTCTCCGCAACATGATTGATGAGACCGAGAAAGAAAATCTCCTGATTGTTGTGCTAGCTACACCGGTGGCAGAAGTTGGGCGAGACCATGACTACGATTGGGCGATAGTGGAACCATCATCAATGCGCTCAATCATTCAGTTGGCAGGCCGCGTTAAACGCCACCGTACTGAACCCTGTGATACACCAAATATTTTTCTTTTGGGTACTAATATTAAAAGTCTGGAACAACCACAGAGCAACCAGACGTATTGCCACCCCGGATTTGAGACAAAATTTCACCCTCTCAACACTCACGAACTTGAACAGCTTTTAAAACCAGAGCAATACAACGAGATCAATGCCTTGCCAAGAATTGTGGAGGGAGGTTCTCTTTCACCAAAAAATAATCTGGCTGACCTGGAACATGCCAGATTACAAGCACTGATGCTCGGTCAAGGGGCTATGACAGAAATACCTGTCCAAATATGGTGGGAAACCCAGGCGATATTGGCCGGAGAATGGCAGAGGGAAACGCCATTTCGATATGAACCTTTAGGGAGGCAGCGCTTTGGGCTTTTGCTTGATGAGTATGATGAATCCGCTTGTTTTTATGATATGGAATGTGATGAACCAAAGGCTAATGATGGTTTGTTTCAACGAATAAATCTGAACGTAGCTGAAGGCATCCGACCTTTTATCGAAGTGGATTATCTGACGATGGTAGACTCTTTAGCCGTTCGATTCTCAATGGATCGAAGAGAATGTGCCCGGCGCTTTGGCTGGGTGGATCTCCCAAAAAGAGGCGCTGAACAGGGATGGCGTTATCATCATGTTTTAGGGATCCGACGGTATAACGAGTGAACAATATGATACTGTCACATGGAACTCAAACAAAAACACTAAATAAGCTGTAGAATGGAACAAAACACTGACGTTATGGCCGAAGCCCTAGCCTTAAAGGAGATCATGGAGAAATTCCTTTATGACAGGTTAGAGGAAAAACTGAAAAAAGCCAAAGAATTGGATGATGAAACAGAGAGCGCGTTGAGGAAGGAGTATGAGCTGGAAGCATGGCTTGACAAAAAATCGCTGCGTGTTAAAGAATTAACGTTGGTCACCCATGCCATTAAATATCAAAATCCTGATGCCAGAGGTACTTCTCTATATGCATCAAGAGATGATAATCATGATGCATTCTTTGTCTCAACAGCAAGCATCAAATCACCAGTAAATGATGTTGTCGGTAATGCTGCCGCATTGGATATTTACAAGTTTCTCCAATTAAAGCATCAAGAAAAGACTCTCCTTGCCCGGATGTTGAGCAATGATGTTGCGTTACGGCTTTCACTGCCAGCATCGGAAGAAAAAAAAGACAGATGGTTCCTGTTGTTTGCTGCTATCAAAGAAATGAAAGGCAGTGCATCTTCAGACACCCTTGCAAAACAAATCTATTTTCCCCTACCCGATGGGAAATACCACCTTTTGGCACCACTCTACCCGACGGCTTTAGTTCATGAAGTGTATACGCAGGTACAGATCAGATATGATGATGACACGAAGACAGCTCGTAAAGCAAGGAGGGAGGGAAACTATCACCCACACGGTTATCGGGATTATCCGAACTTGGCTGTTCAAAATTTTGGGGGAACTAAGCCACAAAATATTTCCCAGTTAAACAGCGAACGCAGAGGACTGGCTTACTTGCTACCATCACTTCCTCCATCATGGAATTCTTCAGCAGTTCGTCCACCTCTTGGTGAGGTTACAATATTCCCAAAATTATTTGCAGGGAAAACCAAGCGCCTTATTAACGAGCTTAAAAATTTTTTAATCCAAGTGCAAGATAGCGAGAGTAATGCAGAGATTCGTCAAAGAAGAGCAGTATTAGTCTCGGAAATTATAGACAGGTTATTACAGTACTCCTCAGAGATTCAAGAGTTGCCGCCCGGTTGGACAACAAATCCGGAGTGCCGGCTTAACCAGGCTCAGGCGTTCTGGTTAGATCCGGAGCGAGCTGATGACGACTGGCAACAACAAAGGGAAACTACAGATTGGGAGAGCCGGATATGCCATGAGTTTGCCAACTGGCTTAACGCAACCTTACAAACTGATCATCTCCGCTTTGGCGATGCTGAGCGCCTTGAATGGAAAATACTTTTACAAAATGAGCTTGCTTGGCTCACTCCGGAGATAGACCTATGAACCAGAACCCTGACGCGTTGTTGGTATTGCCCTGGTTGCACATACAAAATGCCAACTGTATTTCCAGTCCCCTGACTTGGGGATTCCCTTCCATAACCGCAATTCTTGGCTTTGCGCATGCAATGGAGCGTAAACTCAAACCACGCTTTAGTGACCTGAGTTTTTGTGGCGTGGGTGTGGTTTGCCATCGTTTTGAACCTCAAATATTTTCTCCTGAAAGAGGCGATAAAGTTTTTTGCTTAACTCGGAATCCACTTAACAAAGACGGCGACTCACCTTCTTTCGCTGAAGAAGGACGAGCGCATATCACACTGAGTCTTTTGATACAGATACAGAGCGATAGTTATTTACAAATGAACCCTTCGGAAGTTGAGCAAATGGCCGCAACTATAAACGATACGGCTCTTTGCCTGCGTTTTGCCGGAGGCAGCATCCTTTCTTCTTTTACAAAAAAGGGAAAGGCTCGCTTGATGGATTGGGATATTACCAGCGAAGCACTTAATACAGAGCTTCGTCGTCTATTACCCGGCTTTTTGTTGACCAGCCGAGAAGATCTGCTGGCTGAGCGTATAACTGAATTGCAAAGAACCAACCCGGAAGCCACATCCATTGATGCCTTGCTTGATTTATCAAGTCTGAATTATGAGCCTGTTGCCGCCGAACCTGAATCAGAAACTATCGAATGGCAAATACGTAAAAAACCAGGATGGATTGTTCCCATCCCTGTAGGTTACCGATCAATTGCACCATTCTACGAAGCTGGCCAAGTGCTCAATGCTCGAAATACCGAGACACCTTTTTGCTTTGTAGAATGTCTGTATTCATTGGGCCAATGGATAAGCCCTCATCGGTTAACTGGCACCGGGAATATTTTTTGGCGGCACTCAGCAGATGTTGAAAAAGGTCTTTACCGCTGTATATGTTCATAACATTATCTTCAACAATAACAATAATTTAAAGGGAATTATCCATGGCAACCTTAGACATTAAAACAGCCTCAGTCCTGGCTTTTGAACGGAAACTTGATCCCTCAGATGCCCTTTTTTTTGCTGGTAACTGGGATAATAGAGCTGATTCTCAGAATTGGTCGCCAATAATTGTTCGTGAAAAAGCTGTTCGTGGCACTATTTCGAACCGACTTAAAGCTAAAGATGCTGCTGACCCTGCGAAATTGGATGCTGCCATTGAAAACCCGAATCTACAGCGAGTTGACGTGGCCACACTACCGAACAATTGTGATACGCTGAAAATTCGCTTTACCCTTAGGATATTAGGTGGAGCGGGCAGTCCCTCAGCATGTAATAACGCCGCGTATAGAGAAAAGCTCAGTCAGATTGTGCAATCCTATGTGATCCAAAATGGATTTGGTGAGCTTTCTCTACGATATGCTTATAACCTTGCCAATGGCCGCTTTTTGTGGCGTAACCGGTTGGGTGCCGAAAATATTGAGGTTCAGGTGAGCTGCCGTAAAGGCGACACCATACAAATATGGACATTCGATGCGCTGACGTTTTCACTGCGTGACTTTACTGTTCCGGCTGAATACCATGACTCAATGGATGCGTTAAGCAACGTGATTAAAGCCGGACTTACAGGCGACAGATATGTTCTACTGGATGTCGTAGCTTTTGTTCGTATCGGTGAAGGACAGGAAGTCTACCCAAGCCAAGAATTAATTTTAGATAAAAGTAGTGGTGGCAAAGGCCACAAGAGCAAAACACTGTATACTGTTGCCGACAATGCTGCTATTCACTCACAAAAAATCGGTAATGCTCTTCGTACTATTGATAACTGGTATCCAAATGAAAACGATGCAGACAACGTAGGCCCTATTGCCGTCGAACCTTATGGCTCGGTGACTTCCATGGGAAAAGCATACCGCCAACCAAAAGAAAAAGCAGATTTCTATTCATTACTTGATTCCTGGGTAACCCGTGGTAAGATCCCTGCTGCAGAAGGTTCTCAACATTTTGTGATGGCAACCCTGATACGAGGTGGCGTATTCGGTGAAAGCGGTAAGGAGTAAAATCATGAACCATTATTTAGAGATACGGATTCTTCCTGACCCGGAATTTATGCCCAGTATCATTATGAATGTCTTTTATAATAAGCTGCATAGTGCACTAGTACAGACAGGTCGTTCCGATATTGGTCTGAGTTTCCCAGACTACAGCCTTAATGAAAAACAGCTTGGCGTGAGATTAAGACTCCATGGACCTAGGGATGGTTTGACATGGTTGCTATCAAATGTTTCTCTGACAGGTCTACGAGATCATCTACGGATAGGAAATGTTCAAGAGGTACCCGGCGTAACTCGATATGTCACGGTAAAGCGAGTACAATGTAAAAGCAATGCAGAGCGAATGAGGCGTAGGTTAATGAAAAGGAAGGGACTTACGGCAGAAGAGGCTTTGACCTATATACCTGATTCCGCTCAAATTCATCTAAACCTCCCGTATGTAACATTAAAAAGCGAAAGCACAGGTCAATCGTTTCGGTTATTTATAAGCCAAAAGAATGCAAAAGATCAAGTGGCAGGTATATTTAATGCCTATGCATTAAGCAATCAAGCAACAGTTCCTATCTTTTAACCCTTTTTTTCTTCTCACGAACAAACCATTGATAGTTAATGGTTTGAAGACTACTTATAAAAAAAGGTATTTTAACAAATAACCCAGTTAACTCATTTTTTATAAACTGGTTATCTGAAAAAAAATGTCGTTCACTGCCGGATAGGCAGCTTAGAAATACACAGCGGGAACGATGTTGAATAGCGATGGGTTCACTGCCGGATAGGCAGCTTAGAAACAGGGAGCAAGCTTGAGCAAGGCCAAAAGACTGTTCACTGCCGGATAGGCAGCTTAGAAATTCCAGTTTAAGTTTTTCCGAACCTGCAATAAGTTCACTGCCGGATAGGCAGCTTAGAAAGTCGTCATCAACGTAACCGGAAACGCAAATGAGTTCACTGCCGGATAGGCAGCTTAGAAAATTTTATGCCCCTACTCGTGGGGTTGCTATCCGTTCACTGCCGGATAGGCAGCTTAGAAAACAAATATGACGCAACCCCATAAACTTGTCGCGTTCACTGCCGGATAGGCAGCTTAGAAATAAAAGCGATATGAGAAGCAGGTATATCTAACGTTCACTGCCGGATAGGCAGCTTAGAAAATCATCTGTGGGAACTCAGCAAGGGATTTACCGTTCACTGCCGGATAGGCAGCTTAGAAATGCTATATCTGCTATCGGCTCAATCATTGGTGGTTCACTGCCGGATAGGCAGCTTAGAAATTGTAGAAAATTCCTGAAGAATTTTGCGCAGAGTTCACTGCCGGATAGGCAGCTTAGAAAGCGTATATCTCATACGCATAGCAACCCTTTCTGTTCACTGCCGGATAGGCAGCTTAGAAATCGTATATCGCGGGGTCGTAGCTTTCGCAAAGGTTCACTGCCGGATAGGCAGCTTAGAAATTTTCCCCGTATCGGTTTAAGAGCGTTACAAAGTTCACTGCCGGATAGGCAGCTTAGAAAGAAATAGATTCTGGCGTAGTGACCCGTAGGCCAGTTCACTGCCGGATAGGCAGCTTAGAAAAGGTAGTTTCGGGAGTATGTCTTCGACTGCTGGTTCACTGCCGGATAGGCAGCTTAGAAAATATCTCGCTACCCTCTTTGCGGATTGTAGGAGTTCACTGCCGGATAGGCAGCTTAGAAAACATAACCTTATAGGTTTTCACCTGTCGGTCTGTTCACTGCCGGATAGGCAGCTTAGAAATACGCTCTCATAGTGCCGTTCTTCTCCCTTTTGTTCACTGCCGGATAGGCAGCTTAGAAATATAGCCATTATTTGTTCTCCGTTAAGGTTTGGTTCACTGCCGGATAGGCAGCTTAGAAAAGATAGTCTCGCTGGCGAACGCTGGAAACCAGGTTCACTGCCGGATAGGCAGCTTAGAAAATATTCGCAGGGTTCGCCTGCTGCGCCATTAAGTTCACTGCCGGATAGGCAGCTTAGAAAAGTTAAAATCAAAATTCTCGGAAGCCGGAGTAGTTCACTGCCGGATAGGCAGCTTAGAAATACACTCTCGTAGTGCCGTTCTTCTCCTTTTAGTTCACTGCCGGATAGGCAGCTTAGAAATTTTGCATTTTCCGCTTTCCGCAATTTCCCCCGTTCACTGCCGGATAGGCAGCTTAGAAAGCGGAAAGCGATATGAGAAGCAGGTATATCGAGTTCACTGCCGGATAGGCAGCTTAGAAACGTATTTTCGCGTCAAGATCAGCAAATGCCGTGTTCACTGCCGGATAGGCAGCTTAGAAAATATATTTTAATCCTTTTTTTCATCATGTCAAGTTCACTGCCGGATAGGCAGCTTAGAAACGAATACGTAGCGGTTATTCTCCTCATCATACGTTCACTGCCGGATAGGCAGCTTAGAAATAGAGAGATCGAGACAATGGGCAATCCGTATTGTTCACTGCCGGATAGGCAGCTTAGAAAAGCAGCAAGAATAGGATTAATACCGGCTGCTTGTTCACTGCCGGATAGGCAGCTTAGAAATAAAGACTTCGCTCTCTACGAAATTGGGTTGTGTTCACTGCCGGATAGGCAGCTTAGAAATTAAAGCTTTGATGAGTCATACCATCTTGAGAGTTCACTGCCGGATAGGCAGCTTAGAAATTTATCGAAAGTAAAGAGAAGACCTTTTGCGTGTTCACTGCCGGATAGGCAGCTTAGAAAATGAGTGTACTCGATCTTTTGCGGCAGCAATCGTTCACTGCCGGATAGGCAGCTTAGAAAGTCGGAACTACCTGCGTGTTCAAAAACCCTCTGTTCACTGCCGGATAGGCAGCTTAGAAAAGTACGCAAAATACCTGTTTGCCGTCGGAACTGTTCACTGCCGGATAGGCAGCTTAGAAAGTATATTTTAACTCTTTTTTTCATTGTTCAAAGTTCACTGCCGGATAGGCAGCTTAGAAATTCTGCTCCCGCGACCGATGCCCCTGCAGACCGTTCACTGCCGGATAGGCAGCTTAGAAAGCAATCTGGATGCGCGCACCGGAAATGAGTACGTTCACTGCCGGATAGGCAGCTTAGAAAGCTACATCCGCTGGTGTATCAACTGCTATGCAAGTTCACTGCCGGATAGGCAGCTTAGAAAAGACGTTCGGGCGTATTTTCTAACATATGCTCGTTCACTGCCGGATAGGCAGCTTAGAAATGTTTGCTGCGTTTCCTGTTCAATGCCGATTCGTTCACTGCCGGATAGGCAGCTTAGAAACTTACAAACTCAGGGGGGACAAGTGCAGGTAGGTTCACTGCCGGATAGGCAGCTTAGAAACGAAATACTTGATTCTCAAGAACAATACAATGGTTCACTGCCGGATAGGCAGCTTAGAAATGAAATGCTTCTTGTTGAGCAGATTGAGATTCAGTTCACTGCCGGATAGGCAGCTTAGAAAAATAGCTTGGCCGGGTCGTTGTCAAATTTCGCGTTCACTGCCGGATAGGCAGCTTAGAAAGTAATTTTCGAGCATTTCGCGCGTAGTATCAGGTTCACTGCCGGATAGGCAGCTTAGAAATTGAACGTTCTCGTCAATGGGCCATCCGTATTGTTCACTGCCGGATAGGCAGCTTAGAAAAACAGTATATCAGTGGGCAGCGACAATCCCGTGTTCACTGCCGGATAGGCAGCTTAGAAAATGTTGGGGCTGATTCCATTTTTTTTGTTTTTGTTCACTGCCGGATAGGCAGCTTAGAAATCATGAGCCCCCTTGAGCTCACTAAACTCTGCGTTCACTGCCGGATAGGCAGCTTAGAAAGCCAACCCTTTATAGGATGATAGCATGCCATAGTTCACTGCCGGATAGGCAGCTTAGAAAAGTTTAAAACCTATACTCTCACAGTATAGGTTGTTCACTGCCGGATAGGCAGCTTAGAAAATAGCATCACCAAAACATCACAAAAAGACCTTGTTCACTGCCGGATAGGCAGCTTAGAAATGACAGGTTTATGAGCGGTTTTTGTCGATATGCGTTCACTGCCGGATAGGCAGCTTAGAAAATATAGAAAACGGAAATCACAGAAAATTTAAATGTTCACTGCCGGATAGGCAGCTTAGAAAAAAATCCGACTGGGTAGGAACATCATACTTTAGTTCACTGCCGGATAGGCAGCTTAGAAATTATATCTCAGCCCTTAAAGTTGGCAGTCTTTGTTCACTGCCGGATAGGCAGCTTAGAAACAGATGATTTTTCTTTACACAAAGAACACTTTGTTCACTGCCGGATAGGCAGCTTAGAAACAAACGGGCGATCAATACCGGTTGACATGGGAAGTTCACTGCCGGATAGGCAGCTTAGAAAGTATGCTGTTGCAAACCATGAAAAAGGAACTCGTTCACTGCCGGATAGGCAGCTTAGAAACGACAAGACCGGCGATTGCTGCCTTGCCAGCACGTTCACTGCCGGATAGGCAGCTTAGAAATGGCGGCAGGCCAACGAGCCGCAGGAATTAACGTTCACTGCCGGATAGGCAGCTTAGAAATACGCGGAATAATCAAAAGTTTTGATCTTAAAGTTCACTGCCGGATAGGCAGCTTAGAAATGAGAATGTCAATGGAATGGTTGTCAAGCGGTTCACTGCCGGATAGGCAGCTTAGAAAAAAAACATCAGCCATGTCTAAACCAAGACTTTGTTCACTGCCGGATAGGCAGCTTAGAAACGTCGATGATCGTATCAACGGACATTGCGACAGTTCACTGCCGGATAGGCAGCTTAGAAAATCTGAGCATCCTTAACACTCAGCGTGCTAGGGTTCACTGCCGGATAGGCAGCTTAGAAATTGCGCGTACATCGCATATTCCTGATTTCCAAGTTCACTGCCGGATAGGCAGCTTAGAAACACTTGTCGGGCCAGATGCTATGCCGCCAAATGTTCACTGCCGGATAGGCAGCTTAGAAATGAAGGTAGCGACGTCAAACGTCTCGACAGCAGTTCACTGCCGGATAGGCAGCTTAGAAAAGCAACACCCGCAGGCCAGCGGATTGGTAGTAGTTCACTGCCGGATAGGCAGCTTAGAAATTGCTGCGTTATAGACTGAGCTATCGCTTTTTGTTCACTGCCGGATAGGCAGCTTAGAAAAAGTAATGGGAGATCAACGGCAAAATCGCCCATGTTCACTGCCGGATAGGCAGCTTAGAAAGCAGATCATTACGATGACGCTGAACAACAATCGTTCACTGCCGGATAGGCAGCTTAGAAAATTACAGTCGATCACGTCCGTGAAATACATGGGTTCACTGCCGGATAGGCAGCTTAGAAAAGATATGCAGGACACAAAAGTTCATTTGATGCGTTCACTGCCGGATAGGCAGCTTAGAAATGCAAGTGACGCAAATATTGCGTCTGTAAAGTGTTCACTGCCGGATAGGCAGCTTAGAAAAAAGGAGTTGCATTTGTAGACCTGAACTTACCTGTTCACTGCCGGATAGGCAGCTTAGAAAACTTGGCAGAAGCGCACAATAATCTCAAAGTAGTTCACTGCCGGATAGGCAGCTTAGAAAATTACCCGTTTATGCGCGTCTCTCAACATCTTTGTTCACTGCCGGATAGGCAGCTTAGAAAAAGAAACTGTGCGTCGGCAAGTGTCATACTAAGTTCACTGCCGGATAGGCAGCTTAGAAAAAAAAAGGCAACCAGGACTTCGTGATGCTTCGTTCACTGCCGGATAGGCAGCTTAGAAATTCGGAAACTGTCAATAAATCGTACAAATAATGTTCACTGCCGGATAGGCAGCTTAGAAAGTAAAATTAAAGGTGCACGTATTGCAAGATCAGTTCACTGCCGGATAGGCAGCTTAGAAATTGTCTTTAATGTCAAACATGCTTACAATGATGTTCACTGCCGGATAGGCAGCTTAGAAATCTCATATAGCCTTTAGAGGCAAGTTAAGGAAGTTCACTGCCGGATAGGCAGCTTAGAAAAATGCGGAATATCCACCTGAACGCCCTGATATGTTCACTGCCGGATAGGCAGCTTAGAAAACAACAGCCGATACAGTCACAATCCCCACAACAGTTCACTGCCGGATAGGCAGCTTAGAAAGCAGCAGCTTGAGTACAAACTTAGCTTCGAAAGTTCACTGCCGGATAGGCAGCTTAGAAAGTAAGCTCTTGCGGTTTGCGGTTGTGTGGCACGTTCACTGCCGGATAGGCAGCTTAGAAAAGACATGCATCAAACTGTGATAATGTGTGTCCGTTCACTGCCGGATAGGCAGCTTAGAAATATCGGTTATGACAAAAGCGTTTGCGTCAAATGTTCACTGCCGGATAGGCAGCTTAGAAAATTTCGCCATCTTGATCATATCCAGCCCCATTGTTCACTGCCGGATAGGCAGCTTAGAAACGTAGATTTCCGTGAGGCGATATGGGAACAGGTTGTTCACTGCCGGATAGGCAGCTTAGAAAGTGCGATTTCCTGCAAGTTGAACTCATGGGAAGTTCACTGCCGGATAGGCAGCTTAGAAAAGCTACCGGGTCAATAACCACATCGCCTTTGTGTTCACTGCCGGATAGGCAGCTTAGAAAAAATGCTTTTCGGCTCGAACTCGCAAGATCACGTTCACTGCCGGATAGGCAGCTTAGAAAAGTAGCAGTGTTCACCCGTGGTTTAATAAGTCGTTCACTGCCGGATAGGCAGCTTAGAAACCGGCAAGTCCGGGGGATATTATCGACGTTCCGTTCACTGCCGGATAGGCAGCTTAGAAATTCGGACGCACAGCTACAATAGGTTAGTTATTGTTCACTGCCGGATAGGCAGCTTAGAAATACGGAATCGGCGAAGCATGTATTGATTCGCAGTTCACTGCCGGATAGGCAGCTTATAAATTCCAAGAGTTCCAATCAAGCTGAAGAGATGAAGTTCACTGCCGGATAGGCAGCTTAGAAATATATCCAGCTCAACAACGGGTTCAAGAAGGCGTTCACTGCCGGATAGGCAGCTTAGAAATCTGCCATACAAGTACAAAGCGCGTCCCTATCGTTCACTGCCGGATAGGCAGCTTAGAAATATATCCAGCTCAACAACGGGTTCAAGAAGGCGTTCACTGCCGGATAGGCAGCTTAGAAAAACAGGGGGGCAAATGAAAAGCAATCGTCTTGTTCACTGCATGAAGGTCAGCTTCAAGCTGTTGAAGCTTATCCTTCTTAGTGTAATAATGGGCTTTTTTTATTTCCGATCTTTTATGCAATTATTTTTGGATAGCTTTTTATCCCTGCCGTAGTTGCTCCCTCCATCTTCCCATTTGAAAGTGTCATACAAATTCTGCACCATAACGACCTGGTCTGAGAGATATAAGATCATGGAAGGACTCTCTCGACTTCGGCAGCGTTTGATGCTTGCAATAAAGTAGAGCTTATTTTTGTTGAAGTGGAAAGTCGTTCTCATTATGCTCTCTCTGTGGGAGCATGAGATAAATTTTTTACCTTTTCAAGGATGTAACTTATCAATTTCACAACGGCATGGACATTGAAAAAAATCATTATCATTGCCGGACCTAACGGAGCAGGCAAGACAACATTTGCAAGGGACTTTCTTCCTCAGGAAGCTCATATGCTGCGTTTTGTTAATGCTGATCTTATTGCCGCCGGACTGTCGCCTTTTAATCCTGAAGTTGCTTCCATTAAGGCGGCGAGACTGATGCTTAAAGAGATTGATGAGTATGCAAAAAAAGGTGAGAGTTTTTCTTTTGAAACAACGTTATCAGGTCTAAACTATCTGCGACGGATTAAAGATTGGAGAGCTGATGGTTATATTGTCAAAATCTGGTTTATCTCGCTTCACTCAGCTGATATTGCCGTTTCGAGAGTGGCAGAACGTGTCAGGCAGGGTGGCCATACTATTCCAGAAGCAATTATTCATCGTCGGTTTGCAGCAGGACTCATAAATTTTCAAAACAAATATCGGGCTATTGTAGACGCCTGGGCACTTTACGATGGAACACTCACTCCGCCAAAACTGATTGAATGGAGCTAATTATGAATACGAAAGACATTCGATTATCCCCCGACCCAGACATGGCAGGGTCCTATGCTGCAATGCAACGTGCAGGGAGAGCTGCTGAGGACTTGGCTATTCGAACCAATACAGCGATTATTACCATGATTGATGGGCACGTTGTC
>Ga0364870_1074_pt1 | contig 10329 bp, 7 predicted proteins | sample SorcelAu500001C5_3_FD_206940 | JGI IMG/M metagenome (GOLD analysis project Ga0364870, IMG submission 206940) | Enriched cells from Trout Bog Lake Hypolimnion, Wisconsin, USA - BchlTB.Aug07.5000.01.C5 | ecosystem: Environmental > Aquatic > Freshwater > Lake > Hypolimnion/Profundal zone | place: USA...
TAGGGATTGTGGGCTCGGGACATGCTGGTGTAGTGTTCGAGGTTGTCGAGGAGGTGGGATACTTCTTTGATGATGAGATCTTTGCTGGTTCCTACCAATCGAACGGTTCCGGCTTCGAGGGCTTCTGGTCTTTCTGTTGTATTTCTCATGACTAGTACCGGTTTGCCGAGCCCGGGGGCTTCTTCCTGGATGCCACCGGAGTCGGTAAGTACCAGATATGAGCGGCTCATGAGGTAGACAAAGGGAAGATAGTCGAGGGGTTCGATGAAATAGAAATTCTTTAAATCACCGCCCTCACCAAAAACTTCTTGAATTGGTTGACGTACTTGGGGATTCAGGTGCATGGGATAGACAAAATCAACCATGGGATAACGTTCGGCAAGGGCTTTAAGAGCCTGACAAATATCGATAAACCCGTCACCGAAATTTTCACGTCTGTGGCCTGTTATGAGGACAAGCTTCCGGATGGAATCTGAAGACGGGTATGAATTTACATTGCAGCCATTTGATGACCAAGAGCTCACACTTGCGTTCGGTAGCCCGAACGAATCAAGCTCAGAAAGGATACTCTGCTCGATATCCGGGGTTGTTTCAATTTTGTTAAGGACCCAGTACAATGCATCAATAACTGTATTACCTGTTACAAAGACACTATCTTCGTGAATATTTTCAATCAACAGATTTTGTTTGCTGAGGCTTGTCGGAGCAAAATGATAAGTGGCAATGCGCCCTGTCAGCTGGCGGTTCAGCTCTTCAGGCCATGGGCTGTATTTATTGTAGGTTCTTAATCCCGCCTCAACATGGGCAACCGGGATCTGCTTGTAAAACGCTGCCAAAGCAGTTGCTGTTGATGTTGTTGTATCGCCATGGACAAAAACGATGTCGGGCTTCACAATTCCAAGAATATCTCTCATACCGGTCAGAACTCGTGATGTAACATCGTAAAGATCCTGACCCTGTTTCATGATGTTGAGGTCATAATCAGGCACAATGTTAAACAACTCCAGCACCTGATCAAGCATTTCGCGATGTTGTCCGGTTACTGCAATGACAGTTTCGAATGAATCGGCATGTTGTTCAAACTCCTTAACCAAAGGAGCCATTTTGATTGCTTCCGGTCTGGTACCGAACACAATCAATACCTTTTTCTTTTTCACTAATGACAATTTTTATAACGTTGGTAGTCGGCAGTTGGCGGTTGGCGATTGGGATATGCAATGCCTTTATCAGAATTTTTTAAAAACCCCCGCAAAATCAAGGATCACCTTATCGTCTCGATACTGCAGACTTTTGAACTCATCATGGGATACGAGAAAAACTATGATATCGGCTCGGTTGTAGGCATCCTGATAGTCTGAGAGCTTGAAGACGCTGTGCTCTTTAATATTGGGTTCGACTACCAAAAAGTTGTTCTGCTCACTTTGCATGACCTTTTGGGCGATATATTTTGCAGGGCTTTCGCGGAGGTCGTCTATGTTTGGTTTGAAGGCCAGGCCCATGAATGCGGTAAGTGGCTTTCTGCCGTGCTTGAGTTCAAATTCGAGCATGACATTACGGATCTTTTCGGCACACCAGAACGATTTGTAATTGTTAACCTCCCTGGCTGTTGTTATTAATTTTGATTCGCGGGGATAATCGGATACCAAAAACCATGGGTCGACGGCAATACAGTGACCGCCAACACCCGCACCAGGTAGAAGAATATTTACCCTAGGGTGTTTGTTGGCAAGTGCTAGAAGCTCCCAGACATTAATCCCTGCTTTATCGCAAATCAATGAGAGCTCATTGGCGAAGGCTATCTGCACGTCACGCGAGGAGTTCTCCGTCAGCTTGCACATTTCGGCTGTCCGGGAATTTGTGCCATAGAGCTCTCCCTGAACGAAGGTGCTGTAAAACTCTTTTGCTTTTTCGGTTGAGGCTTCGTTCAGGCCGCCAATTACTCTGTCATTGTGGATCAACTCATGAAGAACATTACCAGGCAATACCCTTTCAGGGCAATAGGCAATAAAGATTTTGTTTTCAAGTTCAGGCCGGTCACGAAAAATGAGAGCAGCCATCTTTTCTGTTGTGCCAACTGGAGAGGTAGACTCAATAATAAAGGTGTCACCCACTTTCAGAAACGGGATTATGGTGCGCGTTGCGGACTCAACAAACGAAACATCCGGTTCATGAACCCCTTTAAACGGAGTCGGCACCACAATAAGGTGAACATCTGCCTGCCGGGGAATGGTCGATGCTTTTAAAAAACCCTTATCGACACTTTCCTGAACTACCGCATCAAGACCCGGCTCGACAATGTGAATTTTCCCCTGATTGATCGTATCAACCACTTGAGTATTAACATCAACCCCATGCACGCTGATTCCCCTCTGCGCTACAACTGCAGCGGTAGGCAAACCGATATAACCAAGACCGATAAACTGTATAAGCATAGAGTGTATTATTTGTTATTAACTAATTTTTTCAGGTAGTCCAGCATCTTCAGGGCAAGTTTCTTACGATCAAAATCATCAGCAAGACATCGCCCACCCTCCTGACATGCTTGATAAAAGGCTTTATCCGTGTAGAGGCGATTGAGTTTTTCAAGAAAATCCGCCTCATTTTCAGGCTCAAAGTAAATACCGGCTTTGTAGTGCTCGACAATAGATCGAGCTTCACCATCGACACCAAGCAGGATGGGTTTCTCCATTGCGGCATTCTCAAAAATCTTTGAGGGTATCACGGTGGTAAAGAGTTCCGTTTTCCGTAACGGTACGAGGGAGACGTCTGTAACCGAGAGATAGCCGGCAATTTCACTCTTCGACACTGAATCCAGAAACGTCACATTGTTCACGCCCAACTCACCAGACAAGGCAACGACCTTTTTCTTTTCGGCACCCTCACCGATGAACAAAAAATGAATAGCGGGGTTTTCAATCTTCTTTGCAGCTCTGACAATAAAATCAAGTTTATGCGCCATCCCATGCGTACCGATATAGCCGACAACAAATTTATCATGCAGCTGCATGGCTTCAAGGATTGCCTTGTCTTTAGGGCGCGGGAAAAAGAGAGCCATATTGGAGCCATTCTTTACGACGGCAAATTTGCCGCTGTCAATCCCCTTCTCCTTAATGATTTTTGCAAAAGAGTCGGTAACCGTAACAATACCGGAAGCCTGCTGATAACATCGCTGCTCTTCCCACTCCAGGAAGCGGATGACAACAGAATCATTCATACCGCCAACATGCTTGATCGAGGCCGGCCAGAGATCCCTGACCTCCATCACCCAGGGCTTTTTCCTGACCCTAGCGAGAGTCCTGCCGGAGAGAGCTGTGAAAAATTGCGGTGACGTAGCAACAATGAGATCACAATCATGGAATAATCCAGCAAAAAAAGCGGTCACTCCAAAGCTGATATAATCGAGTGTCCGCTTAAAAAAGCCCTCATTTGCCGTGATATATGACCATACCCTGATGATTTTTATACCATCGACCATCTCACGCTGAACAAGAGCATTATGGTACCCCTCATAGACCTTTCCCTGGGGAAAATTCGGAACACAGGTAACAACCGTTACCTCAGCACCATGCTTCACCCACTCACGGCAATGTTCGTAAGTGCGGGTAGCAGGTGCATTGACTTCTGGAGGAAAATTATCGGTGAGAAACAGAATTCGCATAGCTTATTTTTTACACAGAATAGTGGTGTTCAGGGTAGTGCTGAAGGTGACAACGGCACACGCGGCCTCGACTGCGTGGTTAAATCCCAGAGCCTGAATGTAGCGTTGTATCTCAACGCGTTCTGCGCCTTCGAAAACGATATCGGCACTTTCAGTAAGAATCGACCTACCTGACAGAGAAGGATTGAGAGTGTGATCAAAATGCAGAAATGCCTCAACACTTTCAGCCTGGCCAGTCACCCTGTCGGTGATGACCATGCTCCCATCATGAAACTCCCACTCCCTTCGATGGGTAACACCAACCCCTTTATATCCGTCATGCTGAGCCGACACAACACGTTCTTTGTCAACAAGGATTTTTACCGAAGAACGCTTTCCGACACGGAACCCACCCCATACATCAGAAGAGTTACGGCCATTGACAACGACACTGTTATGAGCTTTTGTAGAGCGCTCTTGATCCCGACGGGAGTTCTTTTCATAGGTCGATATGCCAGTGTCCACAAGCAATGGCGTGCCATCAACATTGAGCACAAAGTTCAATGTATCCGCATGCGCATGGCCGGGAATATAGAGAGGACCGATAGCGCCAATATCAACGACACACTCATACCGTGACGTAGTGAATTTTCTGTATCCGGAATCTTTTAGGCAAACGGGCTGAAGCTTTTCACTCGCAATCCCGAGCCGAGCGGCATACTCGAAAAGACAAGTGCTGGTGGGCGCAATGCCATCAGTCGAATCATTGAGATGTGGAATGCTGCCATTTGAAAAGGTCATTGCCTTCAACCACGCAAGCATCGCTACAGCCTTATCTACAAAGAGGGTGAGCAACCCAGCCTGACCAGTGAACAATGAGTTATGCTGCAGAAGATTGATCCCATCAAGAAGGCGATCCAAGAGAATCTGATGATACATAGGAGAAAGCTCGAAATGAGCGCCATCACCGAGAATCTGCTCATCAAGCTGCCAAACAAGTAGTGACCGGCTCTTTTCAAACCAGCGCTTCTCCTTGAAATAAAATGCACCATACAGGATTGAGAAGGCATTTTCAAGCAAATGATTACCAAATAGATTATACTCAAGGTTACTTTCAAGAATCATATATTGAGCAAAAAGAGCCCCGTTGATATCTACACACTGAATATAATACTGGGATAAAAACTTAATCCAGTTTATTCCTCGTAAAGACAGTGGATATGGATCAAAGCCAATACACTCCAGATGCACAGATGCAAGAAAGCTCTCAATGAGAGCCAAACCGGATTCCTGCGTCATGTTTGGCTGAAGCAGTATGTCAAAATAATTGAGATTATACAACCACAGTTTGCCATTTTCACCGAATTCCCAGTCAATACTTTCTACATCCCCTCCAAATGAGTGAGGAATGTTTATAAAAGAAAAAATACTTTTGTTATAACCCAGATTTTTGCTCAGTACTGGAACTAATATAATTGGAAAACCTTGTCTTTTACGCTGTAAATAATAGGTCATCTTAAGCGTTTTTCGAAAATACTTCTTAACCCGATAATAGAACAGATAAAACATCTGCTGTGCACGCAGATATCGAAGCGTATGATAATAGCGTACAAATTTATTAATCAATTATACTTTATTATTAAATTTTACTAATAATGATTGTATAAGCCGTTTTACTTAAAGTCATTCCCAAAAGATAAGAAGAGTTGCTAAAGAGAGATAAATGTTACAATTAATAGAATTGCCTAAGCACTTTAAGAAGATATGTACTATATATTCAATGGTTTAGGTAATAATTACGGAATGTCTTGATGTCAAGCGCTCATGACCAAAGCATTGAGCGACTATAAATCCTGTTATGAATGCGCTCATGAATTATTCAGGTATGCGTAATTACTCATTTCTGTAGCACTTATCATTTTATTTAGAAGCAATTAACAAATGTGATATTGGAAAGAACCAATTCCTGTCAAATAGTTTATCAAGCTTTTCAGCGAACGAATATGGCAATAAAAACCATAATATGGGTAGCAATGAAACACCACCTTTATGGTAACGTATTTTAAATCCTTTTTTTTTCAACTCATTTTCTAACTCTATAGGTGACAATACTTTTCTTCTCCTATGCAAAATAATTGAATTAGCCCAAGAAATACGGTTATTATCCAATAAAGATATAGCTCCTTCATTTGAAAGATTTGATAAAATAAGGTCAATAAGTTTTAAGCTTGGTTGCATCATATTGAAGGCAAACATTGACCAAATACCTTGGAATTTACCAATTACCTGGTAATCAAATTCAAAGGCGTTTACATTATACAACTTAATATTTAATTTTTTTCCAGATAAATCTTCATAATATTTTATTCTTTTTGTAAAAATAGATAGAGCTAATGTATCCAAATCAACTGCAATAACTTCAGCACCCATCATTGCAAAGTAAAGAGCTTGGGTTCCCATACCACAACCAAGATCAAGAATGCGAAGATTTTTTTTGGGGAAATAGTATTGAGCTATAATAGCAAATGAATTTACATAATGATAACGGAAAAATGGCCTACGCCATGTCCTGAGAAGTCCTGCTTCATTATAATATGAAGCCATATATTCATTCTCGATGTCAGATAAATAATTACTATTTAGTTCAATGGATACATTCAAATACCATTGCCAAAGGTTTTCCTCACTAGGCAATTGCAAAGATTCAGGTATATATAAATTTTTTTTCATAAATTACCATAAAAAATATTAGATAAATTAAGATTCTGTATTGAGTGATCATTTTCTGTAGCAAATGGTGTATAAAACAATTTGTTTGTTGTATTATCTCCGAAAGGAAATAATATCTGACCATATTGGAATAATTTCATAGGCCAAATATCTTTTCGATATTTAGTTATACACTTCCACTCATCCCCATTAAGGGACCCCCAAAGATATGCATACAAAGAATTATTAATTGTACTTGGTTCTACTACAGTAGAGAAAAAAAGCGCACTGCACACTTTGCTTCCCCAAAATACTGATCCTTCAACCCTTTGCAATAGTTCAATACGACCTGAAAATCTTTCAAATCTATATATATAATTTATTTCAAAAGGAGTATCAGAACCAAAATATACATATTTATTTGTGAACAAAAGTGTTATTGCGCGAGTCTGCTGACTGCCACCTAGCACACGTTTAATAGTTTTAAAATTGTCATTTGTCACCCAAATACCAGATTCATTATTGGTATCACCAGTTGTTATCCATAACGCATTAGTGAAAGGATCATGAAATATTCCATGAATATGACGTACTCCATCCATTCGATAAACTTGGACCCATGAACGACCTTGATCTTCACTGTTATATATATGCATCGGCTTCCGAGATTGATTTCTACCATACTCACCATAGTAAAGACCTTGACTAGGAGTTACACACACTGATAAAGGAGCAGAACCACAAATAGCGACAGGCTTGCTTATCACTGAACCATCTCTATAATTGCAAACATAAATATTATGGAATGCAAAAGCTATAAGGATATTGTCGTCCATTGGAATAAGATGATAAACCTCTTCTCTAAATAAACGGCTTGATAAGTGAGTTTGTGCTTGAAGCCTTGACTTTAAAGATATTGGGAGATCTAATATTTCTTTCCATGTCAATCCCTCATCAACACTGACATATAAAATAGATCCATTAGAGGCAAAGAGTTTACCGCCGAACCAACAGAGAACCTTACCAAAAAAATATTTGGATAAGGAAGAATTTTTCATTTTAGACATTGTTGAAAATATATGATGTCGTATTTAACCCATTAATATTTTCAGTAAAGTTGCACATGCATATTTAGCGTCGAACTCACTATATGATCGTTTAGCCCCTTCAGCTAATCTATTGCGCAAATTATTATTTAATATCATTTCTTCCATACACGCTGTAAGTGCATCAACATCTTTTGGAGGACAAAGCAGTCCGTTCTCATTGTGTCGAATTAGTTCTGGATTAGCTCTCCAATTGGTAGCAATAACCGGTAGCCCCTGCATGAGCGCTTCAATTACAGCCCCAGAATGGCCTTCTGTAGGCCAATATGACGGGAAAACAAAAATATCTGACACGGTATAAGCCTTTAAAACTGTCTCATATGAAACATCCCCATGGATTCTAACCGCTGGTGTATTCAAAGCTAGCTCTAAGTCTACATAATCTTGCGTTGATTTATATATTGGACCATATAGGTCAAGTGTAATTGATAACTGCAATCTGCCCTCATAATTACATTGTAATAGACGATTAAAAGCTTCTAACAACTCACGAATACCCTTCTCCCTACGTATCACACCGACATATACAAAACGTATATGCTGATCATTACTTTCTCGACATATGTCGAGAGCTGGGAATGACTCACGAAAATTAGGAACATAAGAAATATTTGCTTTAAGAAGTTTTGGTATAACTTGTTGTAAGTGCTTTGTCTCAACAATAATCCCGCGTGTAAAACCCAACATTAACTTTACAGTCCGAAACAGAATAGGTCTAAATTTTTTTAGATATGTATCATATCCACCACCAAATATACTAATAAATACTGGTTTACCAATTAAACCAAACAAAATAGATACTACGCATCCAAATACAGTAGCGAAACGCTGCGAACCAAAAACGACGAGAACATCAGCACGAAATCCTTTTATGATTGTTTGTACTATAATCCGAGTATATCCTACGAAACAATTGAGGCTTATCAGTGATATTAATGCTTTGTCTCCAGTTTGCGTATTTATTATATCAACCAATTCTTGTTTTAAATGCATACAAGTATAGTCATAAAATATACCAAATTTTATACTAGTTCCATCACATGGAGGTGGCATCGGACCTATCAGTAGAAGTCGTTTATCGTTAATTTGAAATTCAGTTTTATTTTTATAATTCATAATCTATTTAACATTAAGTTTTTTCTTTTTAACTTAAGTAAACACTAAATATTGAAACATCCCCATCAAAATCTGCAAGGTAAGCGCGTAACAGATAGTCATTACATAATATTTACCGAAACCTTTGAGTATGTAACTGACATTTTCTTAAAGGGCTAACAGCTTGTCGGACTGACAAATTGCCGGTTTGTAGTATAAATAGTTTCAATAGCCCACATGATAAATATTATGAGGACCTGAACCAATTCGATAAGCTGAATACGCCAGGGATACAGATAAGACCTCTTATATTAGGATGAAATTCCGTGGACAACCCTTGATTAGACGCAAAATAGTTATTAATACCATTGCCCGTACTACTGTGAATATACACCATTGAGCCAATTAAATTGTTATATTGATTTATGGATATATTCTAATTATATCAAGAAAAGAACAACTCAATAGATTTTCCTCTTTACTTTTAATACAAAAAATGATTACATATTCTTCAGAATGAAATGCTTCAATTTTTATCGCGAGTATAACCCATGCGGTATGTATTGATATTTGACGACCAACTTAATTTTTCCAAGACAAGTTGACGCGCATTATGCCTATAACTATGATCTATATTTACCCTTTTAATTAGCTCTACTGCTTTTGTTGCATGATCACTATGACCTTCTATCAGAACAATACCAGCATGCGACTGTTCTATTAAATCACTAAGATCACCAATTTCTGAAGAACAAATCACAGGCAAACCGCAAGCAAGGTATTCTGCAATTTTTACTGGGCTAGCAACATTGTTAACAGGAAGGTCATGTCGAAGAATGATCCCAGCATCAACTACACTTAGCCAATCCTGTATCGTTTCATTTGGTACTTGCTCACAATGAAAATCTGATGCTACTAAACCTGCCTGTATAGCCATTTTTCTTATCACTGATGGACTTGAAGTCAAAAGCAAACACTTTAATGCAGGCTCAAGCGACTTCATCTCTACCATCAACCTCAACACATCATCAATGCGTTGCCAAATACTTAATCCACCACAGTACGCCACTACTGGTGTTTCATTTGACCAACCAAGTTGCTGACGTATGCGTAGTCGTGCCTCAAAACTGTATTGAAACTGTTGCGGATTAACACAGGAAGGAACAACGAAAATATCTTTGCGACCAATTCTTGTCTCAAGTAATAACCGAAACCGATTAGAAACACAAAACAATATATCTGCTTTACGACATGCCTCTAATTCTCGATAGCGATGATAATATGCCAGTATATTCCATCTACCCCTTTTCATAAGAGATTCTTCAGCGATTAGACCACGTGCATCATATACAACTTTTGCTGATACCATGCGAGCCAATTTTAAAGCCGGTCTAAATGCGTCAGACCCTCTGACATATATTATATCCGGTTTCCATTTGATAACAATTGAAGCGGACATTTTGGCAGCAATATTTGCAATCTTATAGAACCGGAATGAATTGGGACTATGAGGGTAAATTGGCAAGATACATATCTCCGAGAATCCCTTCAATGTATGAGTAGCGAGGGCCTTTTTAACAGAAATATCATTGAGCTCAGAGCTTATAAGCATACATTCAAAACCATCCTCGTGCAACGCATTAGCTTGACCAAGTACCTGAGAGCATAATACTTGATCATGACTAATACGAAAATTAGGAATAAAATATGCGATACGAATATGTTCAGATATTTTCATTTATTTACTATACTAAAGATATTTAGTACGAAAGATTTTCAATT
>Ga0364870_1065_pt2 | contig 8921 bp, 10 predicted proteins | sample SorcelAu500001C5_3_FD_206940 | JGI IMG/M metagenome (GOLD analysis project Ga0364870, IMG submission 206940) | Enriched cells from Trout Bog Lake Hypolimnion, Wisconsin, USA - BchlTB.Aug07.5000.01.C5 | ecosystem: Environmental > Aquatic > Freshwater > Lake > Hypolimnion/Profundal zone | place: USA...
GGCAAACTTGGTAGCCGTCCATCTCCGGCATCCGGACATCCAATAAAATCACGTTGGGCGCCTGTTGGGCAATAGCATTCAATGCCGCCTTGCCGCTGATGGCGGAACGCACCGAAAAATTATTTTGGCGGAGCAAGTCGGTCAGCAACCGTAAATTCTCCGGGGTGTCGTCCACGACAAAAACATCGGCTTCAACCCCTGCCTGCGGTGGTAGCATCATTGGGTTTATTTCAAAGTGGAGGCATATTGTTTCAACCGGCGATTTAATTCAGGAAGACAGCGCAGGCTGACAGGAATGATATTTGGAAATTCACGAAGATGAACTTGCGATTGGCCCGCCTCTTTTTGCACATGACTCAAAAACCCTAGGTTGACAATCGCATTTCGGTGAACGCGAACGAACTGATATTCGGGTAGCTCCTTCTGCCATTGTTTCATGGGCTTCCGAAACATCATGCTCTGATCTTTTCCCCAAAAGGCTTTGGAATATTCGCCACAGGCCATAAAAACCTTCACATCGGAAAGTTTTACAAACTGCCGGCGATTGCCCGTGTTGGCTAGGAATGAAGCAGCGGGAGCACCGGTGGCGTTCAGGGGTAAATCTGCTCCCGTGGTCAAATGTGTTTCTTGATGAAGCGGGGGTGGCGCGATGCGGCTTCCGTTGCTGTTGGCGCCGTTATCTTGTGCTATCCATTGAGTGATATCCCCGCGTTTATCCAAATCATCAACGATGCCTGAAAATATCTCGACCGCTTTTTTAAGATGCTGTGCCGTTCGTTGAGATTGCTGTTGATGGCGGCGAATGCGGGCTTTGACCGCGTCCAGAATTTCCTTTAACTGAACCGGTTTCGAAAGAAAATCGTCGCCGCCCAAATCCATGCTCTGCCGAACCTGCCGCCGGTCCGTGCAACCGCTTAAAAATATAACGGGTATTTCGTTGATAATCGGATCCTGACGCAGCTTGAAAATAACTCCTAACCCATCCAAACCCGGCATATCGATATCACACAAAATCAAGTCAGGACGTTCGGCTGTCGCCAACGCCAATCCCTGCTTGCCATCGGTGGCACAGACCACCGTATAGCCATTTTGGCGAAGAAAATCACCCACCAACCGATTGATGGCAGAGTCGTCATCAATAATTAATATTTTTGGCGGCAACATTCGATTGAAAATAGCATTTTTTAAGCCATCTGTAAATAAATCTAAAATTTCTGGGTTGGTAAATTTTAGAAGCTGAAAGCCATCAAACCGCCGGAGAGTCTTTAGCTTTATGGGCAAAGTGGATAGCAGGCGGGCGAGCCGGTTGGCGCTGGCGGTTTTTAAATTTGGACGATTTCGCCCAATTTGGACAAAGCATTTCAGCCTCAACTTCGTTGAAGGCGCTTTCTGGGTTGTTGGCTTCACTGTCATCTTCGAAACGAGGCATCGGTTTTTTTGCCAAAATACACATGGCCAAAAGGCATAAAAATGGAATTATGCTGATCAGCCCCCAAATCAGTAAGACGGTTTTTACTATTGCCATAATTTTAATTAAAGCTGTTTAAATAAACACATGGGACTTCGTTCCTCACCCAAGATTCCCAAGATCGAACGGTGCTTTACCCTCCTTACTTAACTCTGTTTTTGAAGACCCACAAAAGGAATTCAATAAGCACGGGTGGAATTGTAGTTAGCGCACTATTGTTACGATTAAGTGCGATAACGGCTTTGAAGCTAAAGTCTGAAAAGCTGGAGCTTGCCTGCACGGTCACCACCACAATCAGGAACGACAAAATAGTAGACAAGATTTAATAACAGACGATGTCATCAATCAGGTAACAGGCAGACATAAAAAAACCGCCATTGCACCGATGTCCCAAGCCAGACGGATCACCCAGTGCCGTATATGTAACTCTTGAAAGATGGGATGTTCGTCCCATTGACGATCTGGAGAAAGCAAAACATACTTTGCGAAAGTCACGCGTCCTGTATTACCGGATACGGGTTGCTCTGACAATCAACAAAAAAAACACCTATAAAACATGAAAAGCAAGCTTGCAATTCTCTCCGCCTTAACCTTTTTCTGCGCAGCATCTGCCATGGCAGATCTTATGCTTCCCGATTTTACGATGGCATTTACCAGTTCCACGGCCACTAACACTGCGGATGGAACCACGCACCAATCCACATTTACCATCCAAAACTCCCCTGGTGCGGGCGGTGGCGTTGTTGGCTTTTTTAATCCAAACCTAACAGACGTTTCAGGGCCAGATTCAAACCCGTTGTCGGACTTTTCCATTTCGGTCACCGACGGTGCCACGGATACCGGTTACGCCTTTGGTGGCAACGCGGTTGACGTAAACTATTATGTTAACTACCACTGGCATTCACCGTGGGAAGGGAAGCCGAACGGGTGATGCGGTATTGTGCCCGGCTTTGTTCCACATTCAGCACGGCCACCTGAAAATCATTGTTGTTGGTTAGCGCCAGCTCAATCAATTGCTTCAGCCGTTCGTCGGCGAAGTAATTTGTCCACGACAGTGCCGCCGCCGCGCTGGCATTGGTTGCCTTCACGCCGGGATATTGTGGGGCCACCGGCGCTACCGGGCGTTCATACTGGGGAATCATCGCGCAGCCGGATAGCAAGAGTGCGCCGACCAGGCAAAATGACAGGGGTTTTCTCATGGCGGTTCAGCGTTTCGGTGGTTTTGGCGGAAACGGCAAGCGCGGTCTTTCCGACGCCGGAACCACCGGCGCGCTTTTTAATCCGGCCGTGACGTAGCCGATCATTTCACGCAGCACCGCCTCGCGCGATTTGGCATTATTCATTCCCGGCATTTCGCTCGCATGGATGGAAAACATCAACAACGCGCCCATGGCGAACATCGAGCGCAGGTGGAGCAGATCTTCCGGGACATCCGGCCGCGCGCGTTTGAGCGCCGCGATAAACACTTCGACGCCGGGCAAAAGCTCTTTTTCGATGGCCGCATGAATGAACGGCGGTGGCATCAATAAATTCCGGGCCAGAAATTTTTGAAAGGCGGGATGTTCCAGCCCGGACTCGAACGGCGGACGGATCATGCACTCGACAATTTTCTCCACGGAAACCGGCTTGCCGCCCGCTTGCGTTTCCGCGTCCCGGAGCCGCCGCAGCCGTTCCGCGTTGACCGGGCGAAAGCCGCGCATGAAGGTCTCAATGTAGAGCGCCGCTTTCGAGCCATAGTGGTAAGTGGCCGCGCCCAAATTCACTTTGGCTTCCTCCGCGAGCATCCGCATCCCGACGCCATCGTAGCCCAGTTCGCCAAACAAACGTTCTGCCGTATCCAGCAGGCGGGTGACGGTCGCTTGATCCTTCGCTGATTCGCTTTGTGTTTTAGCTCTCACAGGCTTAATAATACATACGTATGACTTTTTGTCAAGTCAACCCCGCTGGCCGCGGCCGTTGCCACCGGGTTGGGCCGGGAGGCGAACAGCATCGTGGCGAGATCGAACCCCGGCAGACCGCCGCCGGAAACTTTAATGGCAAGCCTTGACATATCCTGCCAACGGCTTAATGTGCGGGCATGAAAGCGGTGACCATCAACATTTCATTAAACCCGGAACTGGCGGAGTTCGCCCGGTCGGATTCGGAAGCGCACGCCTTTGACTCCATGAGCGAGTATATGCGCGACCTGATCCGCAGCCGTCGGCAGGAACAGATCAAGCGGGACGCGGCCTATTTGGAAAAGGCCATCACCGGCGCTCCGGCGGGCGACCCGTCGGACGAGGAAATGGCCGCGATTGTGAAAGCCCAGCACCGGATCCGGGCGGAGAGGAAACGTGCGGGTCGTGCTTGATGCCAACGTGGTCTTTGCCGGCGTCGGCTGGCGGGGCGAGGCTTATGGCTGTCTGCTGGCCATGGCCCGCCGGCGCATCACCGGCTATGCCACGTTGGAAATTCTGGACGAAGTGCGGGCCTTGGTGGCGGAACGGGGCGGCAAATTCAAGCACGCCGCGCCCAATCTGCTGGCTTGGTATTACGAACGCGTGAAGCTGGTGGATCCAGCCCCGTTGGGCAAGCAACGCAGCCGGGATGTCAAAGACGACCCCTATTTGGCGTGCGCGCTGGCGGCCGGGGCAAAGCTTATTGTGTCCCGCGATGACGATTTGCTGGCTTTGCAAAAGCCGTTTGGCATTCAAATCATCACGCCGCGCGAACTGCTAACAAAACTGACAAAGCCGATCTGATTTTTCCTGATACAACCACCCCTTCATCCCCTGCCCGCCAGCTCCACCTCCGCCAATTCCAAGGGTTTCGGCGGTGGTAGCGACGTCGTTGCCACCGGGTTGGGCCTGGGGGCGAACAGCGTGGCCAGCGTGGCGAGGTCGAGGCATGGCATGCGGCAGAGAGCCTGGTTTCTGGCCTCGATGACTTTGACCAGTTCAGGGTAGTCTTCCAGCGTGATGACGCCACGGATGAGGTTGGCGCAGATGATACGGGTTGCGTGGCGAATCGCATCTTGTTCTTCAGAGGAAGTTCCTGTTTGCGGATTCAGCTCATGAGTTGCCGCCGCTTCCACGACGTTTTCCACGACATCTTTGGGTTGGGCCGACACAGCCATACAGGCGTACAGCACGGCAAGGTGGTTGAATGATTGGTCGGCCCCGATTTTATGGGTTTCCTCGTTATTCTTGGCGATGGCCGCCTGCATTTCCCCGGTTGTCGCCTTGCCTTGGCACCATGCCTGCATGATTTCGAACGCCGCTTTTGCTGTGGGTAGCGTTTCAAATAGGTGGGAGACAAGCTGGACACAGGCGATGCCCGCCAGACGCAGTTTGCATTCGTCAACGCCGGCCGCGACAGCCAAGTCCAGCATTTCTTCGGCGTTGAGGGTGGTGCGCCAGTCCAACGGCGGTGGGACGCACGGCGATAAGTCGGTGGTGAAAACGTCGGCTCCCTTGACCTGGAAAGCGTCGGTGTCCATGACACTGTAGCGACCAAGGTAGATCGTGGTTTTACCCGTCGTTGGGTTGCATTTGACCGGGTTGGCCAGCCAGTCCAGCTCGTATTGCTTCTCCCGCCGTTGGTCATTGCTAAAAGGTTGCAGCCTTACATCCGTTACGCCGCCGCCATGCTGGTCATCGGCGGTGGTGGTGGCAAACAAAAGCCCTTCATCGCACTGGTCAGCCAGTCGCCTGGGGACATATAATGAGCCCTCCAGCATGAGTGGTTCGTGGGCTACAAGTTGTATGTCTCCCCAGGTTTCAAGGTATAGTTTCATAGGTTTTTTCATAGTGTTCAATGGTTAGTTGTTAGTGGTTCATTGTTGTTCTCGTCCTTCTGGGTTGTCCGGTCTAGGCTTATTCCTGTCCGCCGGCAACTTTCTTGGCGCGTTTCTGCGGTTTCGCCGTCCAGCCGTATCGCAGCAGGATGGCCTTAACATCCCGCAGCAGTATCTCGGCCGCCTTGTCTTCTGGGTTCGCCTTTAACGCCGCCTTGGCTTTGGCGTAGTTCTGGCGGGTAGCCTCCAACGCCACCTTGCGGAATTCCCCGCCGGTGAGAGGCTTGGGGGCCGCCGCATTGCCGGTTGCAACAGTGCCAAAGTGTTTGTTCAGTTGGACGGCCGTCGCGTCGAAATCCAACTGGGCGGTAACCGGGTGGCCCTTGACAAGTAATTTGGCCACCAACTCCGGCCACCAGGTCGGCGATAGTAACAGCGAGCTGGGGGTGAATTTATTTGGCTGTTTTACGGCCGGCTCGACCAGGACCGGTAATTTCGACGCGGTTGCCATCACCACGGCGGCCTGTTCCACCGACAAGGTTCCGTATTTTTTTCGGGTAATGCTCATAGTTGTATATAGGTTTGGTTTATTAACTCACTAACTATTATAGTTGGAATCGGCGTCCGGTCAGGGGATATCTTTGTCCGGTTTGCATTTTTCTGCTAACCCATTGATTTAACTTGGTCTTGACCGGCGATAGTCCCGGTGGAACAGAGAATTCGGACTAAGTCAGAGCTTTAGACTATGCCGGCATCGCCACCCTTTGAACTAGCCGTAGTCATCACCAAGCCAATAGCGCCGTAGAAGATCACCTCGCCACCGACTGCGTCGCCAGCCGTATCCCCAACACCGTTTCCTTCCCCTGTACAACCCGGCGGTGGACAAAACGGGGTCAGGCTTGCCGGCTGGTTCTCCGCCAGTCTGACATTGGCCATGCCCTGCTGTCCGGCATTGATAATGCGGCCTGGCTGACTGCGGCCTGGTCAGAACGGCGAACCGGCATGAGGTTGACCCCGTCCCGGTAACACTGCACCAGCCTGAAACCCTGTGCTGGCCTCGTGATAACCCGGCCTTAAACCCGGTCAAAGCCGGGGAATCTACTGTGATTATACCATGCCAGAACCTGTACAAGGCCGGGAACGTAGAGCCGATACTTCGTTACAGATTACACCGACTTTCTTCCCCACCGGCTACCCCGTATTGACCAAAGCTTATGACCCGGCCCGGCACATCGTCATCCCATAGTCATGCGACCTCGACTACGTTGGCACATCGTCATACCCGGGGTTCGGGACGCAGTCTATAACGAGGTATTCAGACTGACTTCGGCCTAGTCCGATCTATGTCAAAACCTTGTCCCAACCCGTCATACCGGGTGCTACAGTGTTATAACTTGGCTATAACTGCGACCTGACTTGGTGGCAGACCAACCCCATACCCACCCGCCGACCATGTCCCGGCTGAGTAATAAACTACGTGAAAAACATTGTGACGACGGTGAATTAGCTTCGTGAACCGACTCGTGCCGGTTTGAAAAGCGGGGGGTATGGGTTCGCAAGATTACGCAGGGTGAAAACGGCGCTTTTGGGGTGGTGGCATGGGAAATTGCCTATCTCGTCAGAAACTCGTCAGATTGAGGACTTTGTTTTCAGGCTGAAAAGCGGACAAAAATATTCCCAGCCCGGACAAGGATAACTCATTATACTGCTATGTGGCTTACTACTACAAAAAACCGAAACGGATCGTAGCTGGCAGCGAACTCAACGTGGCTGCGTTCGTACGCAATAGTTACGTATCGGTCTGGCCGAAACCATTGGATTTGCCGCCGATGCAGGTGCCGCCACTGGTGCCGGCCGGCGATGCCTTCCACTTGCGGCAGGAAAAGGCCCGACCCGGCGTGTTAAAGGATGGTTCGCCGGCCACGGGCAAATACACCGTGGGCATCCGCAAGGGCGATGCTGAAAAACTAAAAGTTGTGGCGCGGCAGCACCACCTTGAATTGTCCCGCCTGCTGGTTGGAGTGGGGTTGAACTTGTTTTCCTTGCCGCTGTTTAAGGGTGGCTACACCGAACCCGACAAGGACAAATGGACGACGGTGACGGTATTCATCCGGGACACGGAATGGGACCGGATCAAGCAAAACGCTGCTAAGGCTACATGGGGGGATGGCTGGAGTTACTTCAAGGACCGGTTGCCGGATCCGGCGGCGTTCTGCGTCCAGATTGCACTAGGAATGGCCCGCCACCAGAACCCGGCGCCGGTGTTGCTGACGGATTTTAGCCAGAGCCTGATGATGGATCTGCACCGGGCCGTACGGCTGGCCCATTTCTGGAATCCGTGGCTGTTGCCCCTGCCGCCGATGAAACCCCTTATTGCGGCGGTCGCCCGAATGCAACGCTGGCTGGAACTTTACGGTCACACCTCCATCCGGGATTGCGACAACATGGCGATATTTCACGTCGTCAGCGAGATCGAAGAAAGAATGAACCGCTGTGAATCCACTAAAGATCACTGGTCTTTTCTCATCGCAAAAATCAACTATATGACATTATGAACAATTCCTTCGTCGTCATCGTTGAACCGGCCCGCGGTGGTCTGAAAGACCACTTGGACTACACCGAGGACAAGACGTTCGCCAAAGCCGGGCAGTTGGGGGAGAAACTACCGACGGCGCCTTTGCACCTGAACATACCAGTCGGCCGGACGCCTATCGACGTCATCGGGCGCGACGATGCCATGGTTCAGGGTGGCCGCAACCTATACATGAAGTTCGTCTATTCGTTCCCAAACAAGGTTATCCGTTCACCTTTTGAAATTTACCGCACTATTGACCGCCATCTACTGCATATGAGCAAGGCCGCCTATGTGACGACGGACGACCTCGGCGGGAATGGGAACAAGCGGCGTAAGGAAAAAAAGCTCCGCCAGCAAAAAGTGGATCTGCGGGATCTACCCATGTCGATCTCCATTCATTGGGACACGGACAACATCCATGCCCATGTCGTAATGGGATTGGTGCATCCGATTTACCGTGAGGTGGTGCGGATGAGTAATGGGCACGTTGTCCTCGCCTGTGCCTATGCCCGCGAAAAAGTCTTGATTGAAGACGGCGTCATCACGCCGGAAAACGCGAACTACCGGCTCAATAAGGACACGCTCGGCAGAAACGGGGTGGTTAGCAAACGAATCGAGGCAAAAGCTGCCCAGATAAAAACTGCCGAGCAGCCGGAGGAATCTGTTTCGGAAACTAAGAACCCCGGCCCATACCGCCACCGGACCAAACAACGAAACGGGAAATATTTCAAGCAGATGATTAGCGAAAGCTACCCCCAAGGCCCGCTACCGCCGAACTCATTGTCACCAGAGCAGCAAACCGTGGAACGGGAAAAACTTAATCGAAATTTGGAAGCATACAACCTATGCATTAAGACCGGCGAACACGATGGTTTGGTGTTGATGGAAAGACGGGAATGCCTCCCGATGCGGATGGTGGACAGTCGTTGGACCAAGGAAGCCGTTGAGGCCTTGACCGGGTTGTCCGGCCGTTGGACGCTGGGACTGCCGGCGGCAGAGCAATGGCTACCGCTTGCACTGCTGGACATCGATGACCGGTTGTGGCCGAAGGAAACCATGGTCTACCGCTATCTCCAAGGGCTTGCCGCCACTCCCAACCAAGA
>Ga0364870_1089_pt1 | contig 8100 bp, 4 predicted proteins | sample SorcelAu500001C5_3_FD_206940 | JGI IMG/M metagenome (GOLD analysis project Ga0364870, IMG submission 206940) | Enriched cells from Trout Bog Lake Hypolimnion, Wisconsin, USA - BchlTB.Aug07.5000.01.C5 | ecosystem: Environmental > Aquatic > Freshwater > Lake > Hypolimnion/Profundal zone | place: USA...
TGGTGGGGGGGGTTGTTCTGCAGTTGCCGAGGTTGAACGTGAGTCGTCGATTGTGATTCACGGGGTCAATGTCGCGCTTTCGGGCGCGCATGTGCATTGCATACAGAGCAGCTCGGAAATCAGCATCAACCAGTCGGGCATTGTCAATGAGTCGGATGTGCACCGGTTTCTGGAGAAGGCACGGGCCAATATCCAGAATCTGGACATCAATCATGAGATTATCCATGTCATTCCGCAGGAGTTTATAGTCGACGATCAGGACAAGCTGCTTGATCCGATAGGGATGGCCGGAATGACCATGCGGGGGAGCGTCTATATTGTTGTGGGGTTGAAAACCAAGATCCGCAACATCAGGCAGTGCATCGAGAGGGCAGGCATGAAGATTATCGGCCTGACCTTCAAGCCGGTTGCTCTCGGGATGGCGGTCATCAAAGAGCGGGAGATGCGGGGCGGCGTTGCGGTCATTGATATCGGTGGAGGAACAACCGAGGTGACCCTCTACCTTGGCGCAGCGATTCATTATTCCGAAGTTATCACCGTTGGAGCCAATGATGTTACCCTTGATATTGCCCATGCTCTTCAGATCGACGAAGAGGTGGCCGAGCGCCTGAAAAAACAGTATGGGTGTGCTGACAGCCGTATGAGCAGTGAGGCGGAGGATATTGTGATTGAGGCTGGTGAGGGATATCCGCAGAAAACAGTTCAGAGAAGTTTTCTGAACCTGGTTATTGAGGCGAGGATGATGGAGATTCTGGAGCTTGTACGGGATGCCTTGATGCTGTCGGGTTACTATGAGGCTGTCAATGCCGGTGCAATACTTACAGGCGGAGGTTCGTTGCTGCAGGGAGCGGTGGAGCTTGCCCAGCAAGTGCTTGCTCTTGACGTCCGCAAAGGGTATGCTGAAGGAGTTTCGGGGGGGGTGAACCGGCGGGGTGCCGTTAACAGCCCTATGGATGCTACCGCGCTCGGTCTTGTGACGTATGTCTATAGGAACAACCTGTCCGTGAATCAGAGTTTTGCGACTTCAGCTGCAGTCCCAGGGATTTCCGCGTCAAAGCTTGCCGCCCCTCAAAAGAGTGAAGATGTTCCTGCATTGCAGGAGAAGAGTGTTGCGTGGAAAAAAGTTGTTGACGGGCTTCAGGAGTGGTGGGAAAAGCTATGATGACCCCGAGTGATGATGATGTCTCTGCCGCGCTGCGCAAGGTGTTCGGGTTTCGTGAGTTTCGGCCCAACCAGGAACAGATAGTACGGGCAATCCTCGAGAAGAGGGATGTTTTTGCCGTTATGCCGACCGGGGGCGGAAAATCGCTCTGCTACCAGCTTCCTGCTGTATTGCTGCCGGGTACCTGTATGGTGATAAGCCCGCTTATTTCACTGATGAAAGACCAGGTTGACGGGGCAAGGGTTAACGGTATTCGAGCGGCATTTCTCAACAGCTCTCTTCTGCCTGATGAGCGCGACAGGGTGATGCAGGAGCTGCTTACAAACTCCCTCGACCTGATTTATGTGGCACCTGAACGGTTTGTGCTTGACCATTTCAGACAGATGCTCGGGAGGGTGAAGATAAGCATGGCGGTGATTGATGAAGCTCACTGCATATCGGAGTGGGGGCACGATTTCCGGCCGGACTATCTGTCGCTCTCCGATCTTGTGACACTCTTTCCCGACCAGCCTGTCGCTGCATTTACGGCTACAGCAACCCACCTTGTGCAGCAGGATATTCTGGATAAACTTGCACTGCGCACTCCCCTTGTCGTCAGGGCCTCGTTTGACCGGCCAAACCTTTTTTATGATGTCCGGTTCAAAGAACATGCTGATGCCCAGCTTGTTTCGCTGATAAAAAAAAATACGGGGAAGGCCGGCATTATTTATCGTGCCAGCCGAAAAAGTGTTGACGAGACGGCGGCCATGCTTCAGGCAAAAGGATTTCGTGCGCTCCCTTACCATGCAGGCCTGAGTGATGACACCCGTAAACGACATCAGGAAGCGTTCATTCGCGATGAGGTTGAGGTGATTGTGGCGACCATCGCGTTCGGCATGGGCATTGACAAGTCCAATGTCCGGTATGTGATTCATGCCGATCTTCCGAAAAGCATAGAGAATTACTATCAGGAAACCGGCAGGGCCGGCCGGGACGGTGAGACTGCGCAGTGCACGCTCCTTTTTGCACAGGGCGATATCAGCAAGCTGCGTTATTTTATAGATGCGATGGAAGACGACACTGAACGGAAGAGGGCGCTTACAGCTCTTTCGAAGGTCATTTCGTTTGCTTCGACCTCTGTCTGCCGACGCAGGAGCCTGCTTGATTATTTTGGAGAACACTATCACCTTGAGAACTGCAGTTCATGCGACATCTGCATTGGGACGCGGGAAACGGTGGACTGCACCCGTGACGCCCAGATGCTGCTATCGGCCATTGTACGCACTGAAGAGCGGTTCGGAGCGATGCATATTGTCGATATTGTGCTTGGAAGCAATAACCAGAAAATCCGTGATTTCGGACATGACCGACTGAAAACATACGGGGTAGGGAAAGGGCGCAGTAAACGGTACTGGAGACAGCTTGTTGATGAACTGCTGGCTCAAAAGGTTATTGATAAGTCGGAAGGGCTTTACCCGACACTCTATCTGCTGCCGAAGGGTGTGCAGATTCTGAAACATGAAGAGTGCCTTACCATGGTGCGGGTTGTGGATAAAGTTGTGAATAATGCTTCTGCCCTGCACTACGATCAGGAGCTGTTTGAACTGCTCAGGATACTTCGCAAGCAGATTGCACAGGAGCAGGGAATTCCGCCGTATGTGGTTTTTTCGGATCGTTCTCTGCACTACATGGCATCAATTTTTCCCCGGAGTGCGGAAACCATGCTGTCAGTTTCGGGGGTTGGAGAGGCCAAACTTGCACGCTACGGCCGTCAGTTTCTCCGCCTTATCGATCGATACTGCAGCGACCACCCTGAGCGGGCAGCGTAATGGTATGGGAATGCACTGCAATGAATGTTATTTGCCTGTAAAAAAATCACTCTGCATATCGTAAATTACAAGGCTTTCGAGTAAAAAGGATTTCTTGTAAAATCATTGTGCCCCGTTCTGATTGGTTTTGTTGGAACGGGGTTTTTTAGTTTTTTTATGAAAGAACAGATTATAATGTTATGCAGCTTACAGCGAAACTTACAGCAATTCTTCCTGAGCAGACAGGTGCAGGAAAGAACGGGACATGGAAAAAACAGGATATTATTGTTGAAACGGATGGTCAATATCCGAAGAAGATCTGCATCTCTTTGTGGGGCGACAAGGTTGACCGCAACATACTGAGGGTGGGAAACCGGCTGACGATTTCATGTGATATTGAAAGCAGGGAGTTCAACGGGAAATGGTATACTGATGTCAAGGCGTGGAAAGTTGAGTCCGCCAATGAGAGCTTTTCATCACAGGCGCAGTCTGCAGGCGCAACTGCACCGCCAGTATATAAAAATGAAGGTGGCAGTGCCATTGCTGATGATGACTGTCCATTCTGATGCTTATGAGACTATCTGACAGGGTCGCGCTCGTTACAGGAGCTGCGGGGGGAATCGGCAGGGCTGTGGCTCTCTGTTTTGCAGCGGAGGGGGCTGTGGTGATTTGCAGTGATATTAATGCGTCGGGATGCTCTGAAACGCTTGATCTTCTTGAAAGAGCAGGGGGGAAGGGCTGCGCGCTGCAGGCCGATGTAATGCATGAAGAGGAGATAGAGCTGCTTTACCGGCAGATTTCGGACCGGTTCGGAAAAATTGACTGTGTGGTGAATATTGCCGGCGGCGACTGCGAGCCGGCGGCTGATGTTGAGGATATTGATTACGCGAGGATGAGTGCCAATCTTGATCTTAACCTCAAGTCCTGCATTCTTTCGTGCAGGGAGGCAGCCAGGGTGATGAAGCGGCAGGGTTCCGGCAGGATTGTGAATATGAGTTCGCTTGTCTACAGGGGGAGTCCGAATCAGTTTTCGTATGCTGCGGCGAAAGGCGGCATTTATGCGTTTACCCGTTCACTTGCCATGTCGCTTGGCCGCTATGGCATAACGGTCAATGCGCTTGCTCCGGCTCTTGTGGAGGTTCCTGCTTTTGTGAAGGCTCTGGGTGCTGAGCGGTGGGAGATGCTTCGGAAAGATTGTGCCGGGCGGTATCCGCTTGGACGGGTTGCGACGCCGGACGATGTTGCACGATGTGCGCTTTTTCTGGCTTCGGATGATGCGGCGTTCATTACCGGACAGATTATTGAAATTTCGGGCGGGGCAAGGCTATGATGACTATACGAACAGGTGCCGAGAGCGAGAAACCGGTAACAACGCTTCCACGCGAAATTCCTTTTAATTATACCTCTGCAGCCGACCGGCAGGCGATATCGTTTCTGCTGGGTCCTGCTGTCGTGCACATCCTTGATGAACTGCGTGATCTGCGGGTGACCGGCAGGTCGGCTCGTCTCTTGATGGGGATTATCGGGGAGATTCTCATTCATCGACGTAATCCATATCTCTTTCAGGAGCTGGTCGATTCCGCTCCCCGGCGGCGGCGCCTTTTTGAACGGGCATTGCACGAACTTGATACCATTTCGGAGACGGCAAACGGGGAAACCCGTGTTTCGGCCATTGTTGAGGCGGTGCGTGAGCAGCTTGAGCGATTCCGTGCTGCTGTTGAAAATACACCTGACTTGCGGCGGCGCATGAAGCGGGAGCTCGGTGCGGTTGTCGGGGTGAAAAATGTTCTGTTTGATCCTTTTTCGCTGGCAGCTCACGCAACCGATGCCACTGACTGGAGGCTTCATCTGCCGGTTGCGGTTGTGACTCCGGATGATGAGCAGCAGGTTGCTCCGCTGATTACGGCGATTGCCGGACTTGGCCTCAACATCATTCCCCGCGGAGCCGGTACCGGACTGACCGGCGGGGCTGTGCCGCTGAGGTCGAGGTGCGTTATTATCAATATGGAAAAACTGAACCGCATCAGGGGGATTTCCGTCAGGGATTTTCAGCTTGAGAACGGTCAGATATCGCAGGCCTCGGTGATTGAGGTGGAAGCCGGAGTTGTTACTGAGAAGGCTATGGAGGCGGCGGACGAGCATGGTCTGGTGTTTGCCACCGACCCTACCAGTGAGTGGTCGTGCACTGTAGGGGGGAATATTGCTGAAAATGCGGGTGGAAAGATGGCTGTTCGATGGGGTACCTGCATTGATAATCTGCTTGAGTGGCGGATGGCCATGCCCAGCGGTGAAAACTGGACGGTAAAACGGGTCGATCACCGGCTCCGGAAAATTCTGCATGAGGATACCGTTATTTTTGAGGTGTGGAATCCGTCAGGGAAGAGAGTCGAGCGCATTGAGCTGCATGGTACCGATATACGCAAAAAGGGGTTGTGGAAGGATATCACCAACAAGGCGCTGGGCGGCGTGCCCGGTCTTCAGAAGGAGGGGACTGACGGGGTGATCACGTCGGCTGTTTTTGTGCTTTATCCAAAGTATCATGAAAAGAGAACACTGTGCCTTGAGTTTTTCGGGCCTGATATGGATGAGGCAAGCCGGGTGATTCTGGAGCTTTCGAAACTTTTTCCCCTGTATTCGGACAACAGGGAGGCACTGCTGGCGCTTGAGCACTTTGATGATGAGTATATCAGGGCTATTGACTATAAGGTGAAGGCGCCCCGCGCTCAGACACCTAAAGCCGTCCTGCTGATTGATATCGCCGGCAACACCCCTTCCGAGGTGCAGAGCGGAATTGAACGGCTGGAACAACTGCTGAAGCACCATCCCAATACCATGATGTTTCTTGCCAGAGACAGTGCGGATGCGGTTCGCTTCTGGGCCGATCGAAAAAAGCTCGGAGCGATTGCCCGGCGAACCAATGCCTTTAAGCTGAATGAGGATATTGTGATACCTCTTGAGGCGCTTGCCGTTTTTGCGCGATTTATCGATGACCTCAACATAACGGAGGAGCGATACGCGCAGCATTGCTTTGTGGAGCGGGCGCGCACTATTTTCGCTACGACGAAGGTTACCGGTGACGGGGGGCGGTTTGCCTCGAAGATTCCTGCAGGGATGGAGCTTTGCCGTGTGTTTGATGAGAGGATTCTACTTGCTCAGGAGGAGAGACTCCGTTCACTGGAAATTGTGCAGGAGCTGAGCCGTGAGCTTGGTGAGCTGGTGCAGGGGTATCCCGAGATGGAGGCGGCCTTGAAAAACGCATTTTCTTATGTCCGCGACAGGCGCATTGTGCTGGCGACGCATATGCATGCCGGTGACGGCAATGTCCATGTCAATGTGCCGGTCCTTTCGAATGATCGGCCGATGCTCGACAGGGCTGACAAGGTGATTGACAATGTCATGGATAAAGTGGTTTCGCTCGGCGGGGTGGTGTCGGGGGAGCACGGTATAGGGGTGACTAAGCTGAAGTACCTTGATCCGGCGATTGTGGAAAAACTTACCCGGTATCGGCGCAAGGTTGATCCGAAGGGGATTATGAATCCGGGAAAGCTTGAGGATTATGAGGCGCTTGATCATATTTTTACGCCTTCGTTCAATCTGCTTGAGCTTGAGGCGCATATTCTCCGTCGTGCTCAGATTGAGGAGCTTTCAAAAAAGGTTGACTATTGCATCCGTTGCGGCAAGTGCAAGACTGACTGCTGTGTTTACTATCCGTCGAGAGGTATGTTTTATCATCCCCGGAACAAGAATCTTGCCATCGGCTCTCTGATGGAGGCGCTTCTTTTTGATGCACAGCGTGAGCGTTCCACGGATTTTGCGCTGCTGAAGTGGCTGGAAGAGGTTGCCGACCATTGTACGATATGCCATAAATGTCTGAAGCCATGCCCCGTGGACATCGACAGCGGTGAGGTGTCGGTGCTGGAACGTGAAATTCTTTCGGAATGGGGCTATAAGCACACGTCGCCGCTTACGGAATTGACGCTGCGCTATCTTGACAGCCGGTCGCCGGTTTTCAATGCGGTTTTCCGCCGGGCGGTGCTGAGGATAGGCGGAGCCGTTCAGCGGGTAAGCAATAAAATTTCCGCACCGCTGCAGCCGGAACCTGATTCGCCGGAGCTATATCCCCTGAGGCTTCTGCGTTCGCCGGTACCGCCTGTGCCCGATGAGACGCTGCGCGACCTGCTGCCTGAATGCGGCCCTGACCAGGTGCTTGTATTTGAACCTTCCGGGGAGGTTACGGGTAACGTTTTTTATTTTCCCGGCTGCGGATCGGAACGCATGAACTCCTCTATTTCAATGGCGGCTCTGCATGTGCTGCTTGAGCTTGGCGTGAGGGTTGTGCTGCCGCCGCCGTTTCTCTGCTGCGGTTTTCCGGCTCACGTCAATGCCAAGCGTGACCAGTATTCGAGCATTGTGCTTCGCAATACCGTGATGTTCAGCCAGATCAGGGAGATGTTCTCCTACCTTGATTTCGACGCCTGCGTGGTGACGTGCGGCACCTGTATGGAGGGACTTGATGCCATTGAAACCGGGAAGCTTTTCGGCGGAAAAATTACTGATGCTGCAGCTTATGCGCTTGATAAAGGGCTGAAGCTTGAGGGGAAGGAGGATTACCTCTATCATGCACCGTGCCATGATTCGCTTGCCGGTAAAGCGGATCAGACGCTTCGCCGTCTGGGAGGTTTCGGCAGCGTGACGCCGGTGCCGCACTGCTGTTCAGAGGCCGGGACTCTGGCTCTCTCACGCCCTGATATTACTGATTCGATGCTTCACCGTAAAAGAGAGGCTATTATGGGGGTCATGGAGGTCATGCATGGAAAAAAGAGCGCGGTGATTCTGACCAATTGCCCGTCGTGCGTGCAGGGACTCGGAAGGAATCCGGATCTCGGGGTTGAACCGCGGCATATTGTTGTGGCTCTGGCTGAAAAACTCTCCGGCGACGGATGGAAGGAGGTTATGCGACATCAGGTTTCGAAGGGAGTTGCGGTAAGTTTTTAATTCAAATATTATTCTGCAGTTACTTACCTTTCTCCTGATGAACTTTATGGAAACTTAATGGAAGGTAGTGAAGTTTATGTTTTTTTGGTAAGAGAGATTCAGCCGGCCGAATAACCTTTTTAAATAGGAAAACTATGAGAAAAACAGTCTGGATTG
>Ga0364870_1100_pt1 | contig 5975 bp, 4 predicted proteins | sample SorcelAu500001C5_3_FD_206940 | JGI IMG/M metagenome (GOLD analysis project Ga0364870, IMG submission 206940) | Enriched cells from Trout Bog Lake Hypolimnion, Wisconsin, USA - BchlTB.Aug07.5000.01.C5 | ecosystem: Environmental > Aquatic > Freshwater > Lake > Hypolimnion/Profundal zone | place: USA...
TCCAGCCCCAATTTCATACCCAGCAAACCCTCTCTCAACCAGATCATCGATGAACACCTGAACGTATTGCTCAGCATCATCAGGGGTACCCTGGCATTCAAGACGCAGTTTCTGCGTGATATCGTGCAGAGTGTTTGCGCCATCAAGATGCTTGAAAATAAAGACGCTCACAGGATTAAGTCCGAATGAGTCCCCGGTATCCGGATTAAAAAGAATGGCCCAGTCATCAAATTCTTCTCTGAGAACCAACAAAGGAGATACAAGTGGCTTCTGGTTAAGCATCATAATTTCCTTGATTCATATGTTATAAAACTCACTTTTCTTCCTCACTTTCCTTCAAAATCGAATAATATAAAGAATACATCATTAAAATTCAATAAAAAAATTACCTAAGCAACAAGCAGTAGACCTTAGAAAATTCTTCTTAAGCCTCTCTCAGGTAGGATTGATATATGGTTTAACAAGGAATGTAGAGTTAGTGATTGGTTCTAGGAATCCGCCTGAATTGTATGATTTGTAAGCCATAAGCCTATCCTTCATGAGCGACAGGAAGAGAATGTTATTAGGTTAAGAGGTAATAAAAAAATGACTTGGAACGTTGATAACTCTTATAAAAAAATGTCTTTCTTATGAGCATTCCAGTAACGAATATATGAGAGCATTACACCTCCCTTTTTCTCAGATGAATAACAAGAACGAATCCATTGTTGTTCAGGAACTATTGTTCTGTAAAGATAAAGAATTTTATCATGGAGAGAGTTAAGGGTATGAAAATCTGTTAACAATTGTTTTAGTGGATTCTGTCGATCGTCTGGAATACCGGAATAAAGTTTCAAAAGACTTTTTGGAGTATTTCTAACTATATCATCAATCAAAAACTCCTGCGGAATTTGTGTTTTGAAATATATAAACGTATATGATAATGCTGTTGTAATTCCGATGTTGAAATCCGGATTTTTACAAAACTCTCTTATCTCCTCCCATTGAAGAGTGTCTGAGTATTTTAATATCAACTCGTTGATATCGCAAAGCATACGCAGAAGTATATAACCTTGAGAGTGACCGTAAAAATGTGTACAGAGGTGTAAAAGCATGAATTCGTTACTCAATCGATAGACATTCATTCGACCTTTTGAGGGAACAATAGAAGCCCATGCTTTTTCTGTCACATGATAAAATTTATCCTGGTTAAAAAGATTCGGGTGTATTTCAATAGTCCCATTTTTAAAGCCAAGAGATGGTAAATGCATGACATTTTTTAATTCCAATTTCTTATGAACTGAAGACTTGCTTATCCCTTCAGAATATATCACTACATGCTCATTCCTGGAGCCTTCCAATATTCTGTCGAATACAATTGCTGCTTTCTGTCGTTCGACAAGAATATCAATATCACACATTGAACGAACCCCAATATTCGGATAAAGAGATTCAACTAAATCCATTCCTTTAAGAAGCACTAATTTTTCATCAGATAACAGGGCGACTTTATCGAGTAATTGCAACAGTTTTAAATTTATCGATACTGTTGTAAAAAATATTTTTTTAAACTGATCAAAAATATTCGAAGGCAAAAGATTGCTCAATCCATAAGTTTTTATTGTATAATAAATAAGAGGTGCCACACCATGCATAACGGCAACTTGTATAATAGACTCCCAGTTATCAATCTTCTGAGAACTCTCTTTAAGCAGAACAATATCCTCCTCAACAAGAGATAACCTTGATGCGGTTATAATAAAATGTTCTTCATGCATCACTCAATACCTCTCTTAACACACTACAAGTCTTAATCCCGGTAGGGACAAGAGTTACCCCTCGCCCCCCGGACAGATCCGGACAAGCGGAATTCCCGCATCCGGCTCCTAACTTGAGTGTTTGACGCAAAACCGTTGTTCCGGCCATGGGTGAAGGATCTTTGGGTTTGGGAGGTACTGATCAATATATATCATCATTCGCTCCCATGTCATCACATGCCGCTGGCTTCGGCGCCTGAGGCTCTTCATCCAACGTCTGGCAACATGGTATCGGAATGCCGATAGCGCCCTCGTGTTTGTGGGCACTGCGAAATAGGCATAGTGACCTCTCAACACGCTGTTCAGCCACTTTCCCTGTTCCGATACTGAGCCATGCATTCGCCGTCTCAGCTCTTTCTTTACCTCTCCGAGCTTGCTTCTCACTGATCCGCGCTTCGTCTTGCGCAAGAGCTGAAAGCCTTTCCCCACTACTTTCTCTCCACAGATGTGGGTAAACCCGAGAAAGTTAAAGGTTTCCGGCCGCCCTTGCCCCCGTTTTTGTCGGTTCTTGGCTGCATACCTGCCGAACTCGATCAGGCGGGTTTTCTCTGGATGCACCGTTAGCGCGAACTTTGCCAGTCGTTCCATCAGATCAGCCAGGAATCTTTCGCCGTCTTCCTTGTTCTGGAAGCCTGCGACACTATCGTCGGCGAAGCGCACGACGATCATATCGCCTTTGCAGTGCTTTTCCCGCCACTGCTTGGCCCACAGGTCATAGACATAATGAAGGTAGATGTTCGCAAGGAGCGGTGATATCACGGCTCCCTGCGGTGTCCCTTCTTCTGCCTCGTTCCGCACGCCATCTTCCAGTACCCCGGCTTTCAGCCACTTGATAATCAGTCGGACAATCCGCTTGTCACCAATACGGTGTTCCAAAAGGCGTATCATCCACTCATGGCTGATCGTATCAAAGAACCGGGAAATATCGACGTCCAATACCCAGCCGATTTTCTTCACCTTGATCCCTTATGCGAGTGCATCCAGCGCATCATGCTGGCTGCGCCCCGGCCGGAATCCATAGCTGAACCCCAGATACTCCGCCTCGTAGATTGGCGTGAGAATCGCCACCACTGCCCGCTGTACAATTTTGTCTTCCAGTGCGGCGATGCCGAGCGGTCGTTGTTGGCCATTTGCCTTCGGTATGTACTTCCGGCGTGATGGCTGTGCCCGATACGCTCCCGTGTGGATTCGTCGGTGCAGATCTGCAAGGTTTTCTTCCAGTCCTCCCCCGTAGTCCCTCCACGTTATCCCATCAACTCCCGTTGCTGCAGTCTTCTTCAGTTCGAAGTATGACCATCGCAGGCAGTCTTCGGAGATATGATGCAGGAGCGCCGTTAGCTTTTCTCCTCGATTTCTGGTTACTGCTTCACGTATGCGGCCCTGCGCTTGGGACACGGCTTCCCGACCCTGTGTCCGGACCATGCTTTGCAGTTCCGCATTTCTCTTGTTCCCACCCCTTCCCTCCACGAACTCCGCTACGGGCTTACCAGCTTTGTTCGCTCGCTTCTCCGGTAGTATGGGCAGGGCTGACTTCTCCGTACCGTGCATCATCGGCTTCAACTTTTACATTTTCCCGATGCGACCCACCAACGACGATGGGTCGTATCGGAGATCTCCCGGTTCCCGTGTAAGAGATTTACATACATGCCAGGTTCTCTGACGTCGTGGGGACAGTCTTGTGCTCGCGTTATCGCACTTCGTCTGTATTGCCTTCTGCTATTAGGAGGGCATGGGCTCCCCAGATTTGCTCATTTTCGCCGCTCAATGGCTGGCCTATATGCACCCCTGTCAACGCTTCACGCACATCCTCGCGGTTATGCGCGCATGACTCGGGGCCACTGCGGATCGCTAACCCTTTCACTGCAGGGACTTGCACCCTTTACCTCTTACCGGTCTCCCGGCGCACCCTAAGTTGAGCGATGTATCAACGATTTGTTTGAGCATTGCAGAACTTAAATATTTATTTTTCTGACCGTTATAGGTTGCATTGTCTGCAATGGTGCTCTTAACCCATTGGGTAAGGCTATATTGAAACAGTAAATCGACGCTTACTTATTTTTTAATAATGCTTTATCAGCTATTAATAAAGCATTATTACATTACTAATCGCTCAATTTAGGATTTACTAACCTTTCTTAAAATCAATTGAGTAGTTTTGTATATATATTACGAATTGACCGGCCTACCTTTTCCCATGTACAGGTCTCTAACAATGTCTGTTGCATCGAACAAGACTGCGTAGAATTATATGCATCCAACACTTTATTTCGTATATCGATAACATTGGTAGGTTCGACAAAAAAAGCTGAATTCCCGAGAAATCCGCCCATTGCACTATTTTTTGTTATCACAATTTGACATCCCGCAGCTATTCCTTCTAATACTGTAAGAGGCATTACTTCTTTAATACTTGGCAAGCAAAATACACGGGAAGCAGCATATGCTGAAGGGAGTAAAGGATCGAAGTTATTAAGATGACCAATGTAAATTACATACTCACTCAACATGCTTTTAAACTGCTCAAATACATATGATTGTTCGGAATATGGAAATCCTATAACGGCCAATTTTAGCCTTGTACCTGTAAGAGCGGTTATCAATGAAAGAATATTTTTGTTCTGATCGATACGCCCTACAAATAAAACATCGGGCTTAAAGCCGAATTTCTGGATAAAAAGATCTGGAGTAGCGTGAAAAAATCTTTCTTCAACTCCATTGGAAACTACATGCATTTTATATGCAGGAAGATTAAACACCTTTTTAAGAAATACTTGTTCTTCCAAAGTTAGTGGGAGTATAGCATCGGCAACTTCTAGTATGCGTCTTGTTAACCTCAATTGAGTGTATATAGCTGGAAATCGAGATAAATTCGCTTTTATTTTCATTTGACTAATAGGCTCAGGGGTAATAAATATCGGACTGACTACCAATGGAATTTTTCTGTGTTGAGCTGATAGTGCATAGTGTAACAGGTCTGAACTCGTTGTAAAAAGATGGCAGACGTCTATATCTTTTAATGAGTCGTTCCAAGGGTTACACTTTATTACATCAACATTTAATATTTCTAATGCTTGGCGTGTAAGTTCTATCTGGTTTTGCACTCCACCGCTCCTTAAACCAAGGTCCAACCTAGAAGCGAACAAAACTCTAATTTTTGATTGCATATTTAGCCGTTTGACTCACATCCTAAATTGAATGATCTGCAATAAAAAAAGCCTCCATATTTGCGGTTGTCGAGTCACCCCGGGGAACTGCCCCCCGAGGTGCTCACAGCACCGGACGTGAACATCTCAGTTCATCCGGCTCTTGTTATCCAACCGCTGCCATTCCAACCTTTGACCAATGCACAAAGAGTCCGGGGCTCTGCTTCGCGATCCTGCTCATTTGCCTCAAACTTCGCCCTCTATAGCCTCTGTACTGCTTTGACTTCTTTCGAAGCCATTTTCCTAAACGGTCATCAAGGTAGAAAAACACCTTTGACAACTCTGATGGATAGAATCGCCCATAGTACTGCATCCAACCTCTAAGGACTGGATTCAACTTCTCGGCAATTGCAGTAAGCGGCATATGCGCCAAATGAGGCAACCTCCACGCCCGGATCAGCTCTCGCATTCGTTTGAGTGATGCCAGACTGACCGCAGGCAGAAAGCCCGTAAAGAGCCGTCCCCGTCGATTCTTTGCACTCCGTGGTCTGAACGCAAAGCCAAGAAAGGTGAACTGGATATGCGGATGCTCGCCCTTGCGGCTACTGTCCTTGCAGTAGACCACTTGGGTCTTTTCCGAATACATTTCCAGACGGCACTCTGCCAGTCTTTCCTCCAACGCTGTCCTTACCTGCTCTGCTTCCTGCCTTGTACGGCAGTGACAGACAGTGTCATCGGCATACCTCTCAAACGGGACGTCCGGGAAATTCCGGCGCATCCACATGTCGAACGCATAATGGAGGTACAAATTGGCGAGCAACGGGCTTATCACCCCGCCTTGCGGCGTTCCTTTTCCCCTTTCCTCAAGACTTCCGTCTGGCATCATTACCGGCGCTGACAGCCATCGCTTCACATAGAGCAATACCCAGTTATCCTGACAGTGTTTCTCCAATGCTCGCATCATCAGGTCGTGGTCGATTGCATCGAAGAACCCTCGGATGTCAAGATATAGAACCCAGTCATACTGCCAGCATCG
>Ga0364870_1072_pt1 | contig 5294 bp, 5 predicted proteins | sample SorcelAu500001C5_3_FD_206940 | JGI IMG/M metagenome (GOLD analysis project Ga0364870, IMG submission 206940) | Enriched cells from Trout Bog Lake Hypolimnion, Wisconsin, USA - BchlTB.Aug07.5000.01.C5 | ecosystem: Environmental > Aquatic > Freshwater > Lake > Hypolimnion/Profundal zone | place: USA...
GGATACTCCGATCGATCATTATGACAGCCCGTGGAAAGAAGCCATTGAGCACTATTTTCTGGAGTTTATGATGTTTTACTTTCCTGATGCTTATGCAGGGAAGGAACAGTGCTGAGTGCTGAGACGCGAGTGCTGAGTGAAAGAAAGTGCGGAGAGTTGGCAGTTTGCACTTGGCAGTCGGCAGGGAAGAGAGTGCCGAGTGATGAGGGAAGGACGAAATTGGACACTACCCACTGTTTTGCTCAGCACTCAGCACTCAGCACTTTCTTTGAATGTTTGTCTACAACTACCGGATTTTTGATCGATACAAAAAACCCGTAGCAAGTCTGGCGGTGTTGGCCGATGAACACAGACAGTGGAAACCGACCTCTTATGGCTACAATGTTCTGGGCTGCAGGCACACCTTGGAGTTCCCCGTAGCCAAACTGACTGATTACGACGAAAAACTCGATGAGCTGCTTGCTTCGGATAATGCTTTTGAGTTAATTACAGCAGCACATATCCTGACTAGGCAAACCCGAAAGAAGCATCAGGAGCGCTATGAAGCCAAACTCCGTTTGATAAAAATACTCTATCAACGACACTGGAATAAACAACGCGTCATCAACTTGCTTACCGTTGTGGATTGGTTAATGACACTGCCGGCTTGGCTGGACACAAAAGTGTGGAAAGAAATTGAAACAATTGAGGAGATAGAAAAAATGCAATACATCACCAGCATAGAAAGATTCGGCATAGCTAAAGGAATAACCCAAGGCATAGCCAAAGGTGAATCCAAGCTTCTGACAAGACAGCTTGAGCGACGCTTTGGCGCATTACCTGCATGGGCAACAGAGAAGTTGAGCAATGCTTCCGAATCGGCATTAGAAGCTTGGGGAGAAGCCATTCTATCAGCACCAACACTGGAAGCCGTTTTCCACGCCTATGCTTCATATACATAAAAGCACAAACCCAATTATCCTCAGAAATATATCACCATGTTTTTGGTGGGGACGGTAAAGGCGGAAGAACCGTCCCCTTTGGGGACGTTATTCATAACGCACAGTAGTTGTGCGTCCAGCAAAGTCCGACATGTTCAAAGCGAAGACAAGACCTGCCGATTGCCGACTGCCAACTATCTTCACTCAGCCCTCAGCACTATCTTTCCCAGCACTCCACACATAGAAACCTTCAACTGCCAATTATTCAATTATAAGCTTTGACGGGTTCAGGTACTCAAGAATTCTTTGTAGATTGCATAAAAACCTGTACTCGCTTGCAACGTATGGCAACGTCTAATAACATTGACCAACTGATTAGGGAAACCTTTGCAGGGTATCCTGACATCCTGCTCGGGGTGCTTTTCGGTTCCATTGCCAAAGGGACAGAAAACCCCGACAGTGACCTTGATCTGGCGGTATATGCTCAGCGCCCCATCACGGTAGAAAACAAGATGCAACTTATTGGCGCACTTGCTGAAAGGATTGGGCGTCCTGTGGATTTGGTCGATCTCTCGACGGCAGGCCTTTCTGTTACCGGGCAGATCCTGCAGAAAGGTCGACGGATTTATGGTTCGAAATCCCTTTTTGCCTCTCTTGTGACCAGATATCAGATCGACAGTGCAGATTTCATGCCTATACGCCAAAGGGTACTTAAAGAAAGGAGGTGTCGATGGATTGGGTTTTGATCGATCAGAAACTTGAAGCTCTCAGGCGAGCTACAAACAGGGTTGCAGCGCACTGTCCAGAAGATAGCGAAACGCTGGCACATGATTACGACGCCCAGGATATCGTCTCACTCAATCTGACCCGTGCGGTACAGCTTTGTGTTGACATCGCCAATCATGTTCTCTCAGAATCTGATCTGCCTGCACCTGAGACGATGGGGCAAAGCTTCGACAGGCTCTTTGAGTTGGGTGTAATCGATCAGCAGCTGTCCAGCAAGATGAAAAAGTCAGTCGGTTTCCGTAATCTGGCAGTTCACAACTACGATGCTATTGACTGGGCAATAGTGCACGCCATCTCAAAGCATCATCTCACTGATTTCAAGGATTTTGCCGAAGCAGTACTCCTCCTGCGATAGAGCCCTCAAAACTATCTTTCTCAGTGCTTTCTTTCCTCAGCACTGAGAATTGCACCTGTCATTCTGAATTTTCGAGAGGAATTCGTTAAACCTGAAACCGGAAAAGTATATTACTATTAGTTGTGATATCCGGAAAAAAATCTTTCCAGTTGCTCTATAGGATGTCGAACTGGTGTTTGGTTGTCGGCTGACGCTTCTTATGGGCGCCCACGATTCTAAAGCCTTTTTTTATTTAACATTTCAGAGGTTTCACCATGCGTTACTCTACTATATCGTCTTTCCTTATCGCGCTCCTGATTCTCCCCGGCCTTTCTGGTTGCACCAGTTTCTCTGAACTGCCTGCAGGGTCTCGCATCGCCATCGGCGAGCCTCCTCCGGGGGTCGTCAATCGGGAGATAGTTGAAATTCCTGCATCAGCAGCCTCGCCGTATCAACCGATCGATTATGTGATTGGTCCTAACGATGTGCTTTCCATCACCGTCAATGGTTCGTCTGAATTCAGTAATAGCAGCTCAATGGGAAGCACTTTATTTGGCGGTACTTCATTGGGCGGTACTTCATTGGGCAGCACTTCAATAGCAAGCAGCTCGAAGGGCTCAGGAAGCAGGGTTGATGGCCGCGGCTGTATTTATATTCCCTTGGCAGGTGAAGTTCATGTGGGCAGGCTGACGCTCTCAGCTGCTCGAAAGCTCATTGATTCGGCTTTGCGTAACTACTACAATAATCCCTGGGTGCAGGTTGAAATCGCCGAGTACCGAAACCGTATGGTTTTCGTTTTTGGCGCTGTCAAAATTCAGGGGCCCTTGCCCATCACTCCTGGTGGGATGAATCTGGCTCAGGCCATTGCGGGAGCACAGCTGCGCGATACAGGCTACAATTTGGATCAGGTCAGAATCATCCGCTCTCTTTCGCCTACGCGGGGAGAGCTTCTTGTGGTCGATTTTAAACGGGTGATGCAAGGCAAGGTTCTTCCCATGCAGTTGCATGAGGGTGATATTATTTATGTTCCTAAAAGTGCTATGGGAACCTGGAACGATGCTCTTTCTGACATTCTGCCGTCACTTCAGACAGTGAGTGCCGCTTTTCAACCCGCTGTAAATTTTCAATATCTCCAGTACCTTAAAAAATGACCACTGTGTTAAACGGCAAGTTTGAGTAATGATCTATTCCTCTTTTTCCATTGTTACACGTATAAATTAAATCGTTTATGAATCCCAACGAAAAATCTCAGCAGCAGGAAGTTAATATTTCCGATTATATCAAAATCCTGCTCCGTCGCAGAAACGTGATCATTACGGGTTTTCTTTCGGTGTTCATTGTTGCGGTGTTCTACACTTTTCTGATGAAGCCTGTCTATGAGGCCCAGTCAACCCTCTATGTGAAGGACGATAAGACGAAAATCGACGAAATGAGTAATATGCTGATGATGGGGAAGTCAGCTTCCATTCAGGCCGAAATAGAGATCGTCAAGGCAAGGAGCACCGCTGAAGAGGTGGTGAGAAAGCTTCATATGGATTGGGCTGTTGAACCCTCCTCTTCAACTGCCTCATGCCGGATCTTGTCCATTCAATCGACTCGTCCATGGTCAGAAGATGATCCTTCCTACACTCTGACCATAACCGGGCCAGACTCATTCGTTGTCACTGATTCGGATGATAAACTGCTTGGAAGAGGAAAGTCCGGTATACCATTCCAGCACTCCGGCCTTACCTTCAAGGTGCAGCTTTACGGAGATAAAGGAGACAGCTTTACACTGAAAAGGCTCAATTTTAACCGTGCCGTAGAGAGTTTGCAGAAAGGGTGTACCGTTGCAGAAACAGTTAAAATGAGCAACGTTATCAAAATAACATACCAGAGTACTGATCCAACGCTTTCACGCAATGTGGTGAATGGTGTGGTTCAGGAGTATCTGAACCGGAGCCTGCTTTTCAAAACACAGGAAGCCAGCCGCTCGGTTAACTTTATTGAAATTCAGTTGCAGGGGGTAAAGGATGACCTGAGTAAGGCGGAAACCGAGCTGCAGCAATATAAAAGTGCAACCGGAGTTGTTCAGCTTGATGCTGAAGCACAGCAGCTTATTACGAGCTTTTCCGAACTTGAAAAAGAGCAGTTCGCTATCAACCTGCAGAAAAAGCAGTTGGATTTTGCGCTGACCTCCCAGAAAGAGAACCTGGCTCAGGGAAAGTCCTATTCACCGGCGGTGATGAAGGACGATCCGCTGGTTGCCCAGATGGCGGCATCGCTTTCGCAGCTTGAGGTGCAGAAAAAATCGCTGCTTGTGACCTACACCAAAAACCATCCTGCGGTGGAAACGGTCCAGTCTCAGATCGATGAACTGCAGCGTAAGATCAGGGCCACCTACGAAACCGGGGCGAGGAACCTCTCAACACAGGAGTTGAATGTCACCCAGCGACTGCAAAAACTCGAAGAGAGGCTTAAGCAGCTCCCGGTTACGGAGCGAGATCTGGCCCACTATACCCGCCTGGCGAAGGTCAGTGGCGACATCTATACTTTCCTGCTGCAGAAGCATGAGGAGGCCCGTATCCAGAAGGCTTCTACCATTACCAACATCAATGTTATTGATACAGCCATTACGCCCGATATAGCGATAAAACCCAAAAAATTGCAATATCTGTTAATAGGGCTTGTTTTGGCGCTTATAGCCGGAGTCGGCCTTGCCTTTGTTATGGAGAATTTTGATAATACCATTAAAGATGAAGAAGAGGCGAAGAGACTTTTGAATCTTACCCATCTTTCCACGATTCCCTATCTTGGAAATGACGACAAAGAAAAGGCTGCCGATAATGATAGCCTTACTGTTGTAACCCATACCGATCCACGCTCTATGGTGGCAGAGGCGTTCCGTGCACTTCGGACAGCTATTTACTTTTCGACTGTTTCAAAGCATAAGAGGGTCATTATGTTGACCAGTTCGTTTCCAGGAGAGGGAAAGAGTACCTTAAGCAGTAACCTTGCCATAACCATGGCCCAGACCGGTCTCCGTACGCTTTTTATCGATTGTGATATGCACAAGCAAAAGCATGTTAAATTGTTTGATATAGCAAGGAGCCCTGGTCTCTCTGAGGTGCTCTCCAGCGACACCGATCTTGCGCTTGCACTGCACGAAACAGCTATTCCTAATCTGAGTTTTCTGCCTGCAGGCAACACACCTCCGAACCCTTCTATCCTGCTTGGTTCTCAAGCCATGCGTGATCTTGTAGAGCGGTTAAAGG
>Ga0364870_1021_pt2 | contig 4743 bp, 4 predicted proteins | sample SorcelAu500001C5_3_FD_206940 | JGI IMG/M metagenome (GOLD analysis project Ga0364870, IMG submission 206940) | Enriched cells from Trout Bog Lake Hypolimnion, Wisconsin, USA - BchlTB.Aug07.5000.01.C5 | ecosystem: Environmental > Aquatic > Freshwater > Lake > Hypolimnion/Profundal zone | place: USA...
TGAGGATGCTCATTCCATATCTGATTCTGAACTTAGTGACGATCCTCTGTTTTGGCTCCAGGTGCTTGACGAGCACTGCTATCGTGAAATCAGCTAGAAAGGCTATTTGTACAATTTTCGTCTTAATGACGGAGAAGGATTGGTATATGTGCTGCCGATCTATCAGAAATCGGGCGGTTTTGCAAGACGAAAGCAATTCGGAAATATTTCCTGTTGGCTGAAACATCATCGGGTGGTTCCACTCAATGTCGATTCCCTTCATTGTACTCGGCAGTTTTCATGAGCAGGTTGAGAACAGGTGGCGCAACCATGCTGAGGCTGTTCTGGGTCTGGACGGGACGCACCTTTTTGGGTGCGACAAGCGCAAGTCGGTCACGTTCAATAATTGCAAGGAGGGTATTGAGTGCTCGCCGATACCGTTAACCTGTTTATTGACACCGTTGGGATTAATGGCAATAGCTATATGCAAGGATTTGTTTGAGGGAGAACCCGCTGCAGTTCTTGCGTCACTACCCCTCGATTGGTTGCTTGTGCCAAGTATGAGCGATACTATCAACCCACACAAGGTGTCAGCAAGGACAATGCACAATAAAGGCGGAACTATCGTCGCGGTTGCCAATCAGGAGATGCCCGTCGGTACAGCTTCCCTGCCTGGTTTTGTTCATTACGACAAAGAACCGGTACCTTGCAAAACGGATCTGACGATTATCTCCATAACAAAGAAAGAGTCGGATTTGACTTTGATTGTTTTCAATTAGAAGAGAAACGGGATTTATTCTAAATAATATTAAATTATTCTATTCAAAAAGATTTAGAACTATTTAGGGTCTTATTATGGGCATGCTGAATCTTCACGCAAGTGATCCGCTTCTATCCGTTGATCGTGCGATACCTGGCGAACTCCTTGAGGCTATCAAAGGGCTTGAAACGTGGGATGAACAGGCTTTGGACATGGCCAATCTGTTGATTACCGTCTGGTCAGCGGATGCCATTGCAAGAGCGAATGATCGCGAGGGTATATCGGAACTGCAACGCCTTATTCATTTCTCTCTCAATCGGGCGAATTCGTTATCCACTCTACCGGATGAGTTCAGATGCCGTTGGCAGGAGGCGAGCGACATGCTGGAAGCGAGACGTCTCAATCTGGCTCATGCCGATCCGGAGGCGCAGCTAAACCGTACTCATGTTCGTGAAATCCTTCAATGGCTGCTTAACGACGGGAATAGAGAGGTACCTCAGTCGGAGCTTGTAAAGTATCTTGAGGTCAGTGCAGGACGAGTTACTCAGCTTATTGGGCCTCTTGAATCCAGTGGGTTGGTAACCAAACGGAAACAGGGGCGTGACAACATGTTGCATCTCACCGAGAGCGGGCGGCAGCAGGCTACAAGCGCAGTCTCAAAGTCTGCTGCACCCGAGGGGGGGTTTCGTGGATTATTTTCAACAGACAACAGTGTTCAATCTCAGTTACATTCTCGAATCCAGAATGTGATAGCAGCATGACTCCATTCATCGTCACTTTCTACAGCTACAAAGGCGGTGTCGGGCGCAGCCTGCTTGCTGCAAATATCGGCATCCTCAGTGCACGACGCGGCAAAACGCTGCTTTGGGATCTCGATATCGAAGCGCCCGGGCTGCACAACATCTCGGGTCTGACACCAGCAAAAACCGTCAAAGAAGGTTTTTTTGAATGGATGATTTCATGGCAGGAGTCAGGACGGCCATCGAAAGATGCTGATTTTGGCAAACTTGTCAAACTTGCTTGCCAGACGCCAGAGCAGGATCGCCTGTTTATTCTTCCTGCCTATGGCGACAACAAAGATTTTGCAGGACTTTATCAAAGTGTACGGTGGGATGATTTTCTGGTTCGTGACCTCGACAGCGGTCTCGCACTCTTTCGCGGAATTCTTGATGCCTTTGGAAAAGCTGGTTTCGAAACTGTTATGCTCGACTCGCGGACTGGCATCACCGATATCGGCGGACTGCTTGCCGTTCTGTTACCACATGCCACAGTTCTTGTCGGCAACTATGGCCGTCAGAATACGAAAGGACTTGCCCATGTCTGGCAAGCTCTTCAACCTGCCCACGAGGGACGCATTGCCCCGCGCGGTGCATTGCCACCCCTTACGCGCATCCTGGTTGCATCGCCGATTGCTGATGAACTCGATTTGCGTGCAAAAGGAGAGGAAATCTGGAAGAAAGCCTTTGGCCTGGCCCCTGCCGAATTGATCACTATTCCTTTTGATCAGCGTCTGCTCTTCACTGAAGAACTTTACGCAGCAACGCGCCCCGATACTCCGGTAGCAAAAGCCTATAACGATCTGGAACGCCGAATCGAGATGGTGCGCCAGCAGGTTATCGCAGAGACCGAGTCGGCCCGCCGCAGTGACGATACCCGTCCCGATCTGGTTGTCCGCCGTAACAAGGAGAGTCATGCGCAAGGCAAAAGTTTCGAGGAACGTGTTGCCCATCTCCTGCGCCTGCTCGGTTACACTGTCGAACGAGAACAGTTGATCGACAGTAACCGTGTCGATCTTGTCGCCCGCAAGCGTGCCGATTTCGGTCGCGAAGAGGTGTATCTGGTCGAATGCAAGGATCATCAAAGCGTCATTCCGAAAGAGACCGTGCAGATATTCAGAACGTGGCTCGATGGCCCGACTGCAAGAGAGATGCAGACACGTGGCATGGTAGTTGCTGCACGCGACTTCAGTCCGGCTGCTCGCAGTTTTGCACGAGAGCAGGGAATACAGGCGCTTACCTACGATGAACTGGAACGCAGCCTCTTCGATTTCTCACCCTACCTTGCCCGCATCCGTCAGCGCTACGAAGCAAGCACGTTTGCAGGCAACTATGTTGACCAGTATCTGATCCTTGAAAAGCAGCACGACGAAAAGCCGGTACTGATGTTGCCTCATGCACTCGAATGGGTTTCGGGAGCGGGAAGCCGGTTGTGGCTGGTGCTCGGCGATTACGGTACCGGCAAAAGCACATTGGTTGAGCGACTTGCCTACGAACTGGCCCTCAATTGCGAAAACAATCCCGACAGCCCGATTCCGGTCGCGATCAACCTGCGCCAGTTTCCCAATGCCATCTCGCTTGAAAGCCTGATTCGCGAGCATCTCGAAACTGAACTGCGTACCGTACTCAATCCCGAGATTGTGCTGCACCTGCTTGAAGCCGGGCGAGTAGTCCTCCTGCTCGACAGTTTTGATGAAATGGGCGTTGCTCAGGCCGGACGCAGCGTCGAAGAGCAGTTCCGCCAACTGGCTCGTCCAACCGCCAACCCCGGTCGCAATCCGTGTGGCAATCGGGTACTCATAACCTCCCGCAGCCACTTTTTTCGCGACAGGAAAAGCGCCATGCAAGCAGTTCAGGGTGGCGACAAACTTTTTGAAGCGGATTCAGCACTTGGCAAAGCAGCACGTGCCTTCGTCGCTACGCTTGATACATTACCAGTTTTCACAAAAGAGCAGATTGCCGAGTACCTGCAGAAACGTCTTGGGATGGTTGAAGGTGATCAGGCACGACGATTTATCGAAGAGAGATATGGCCTTCAGGATATAGCGTCAACGCCCCAGTTGCTCGATATGATTGTAGCTTCTCTCCCCGACCTGATAGAAAAGGGAGAGAATGTGACCACAGGCAAACTTTATCTGATCTACACGACCCGATGGTTGACTACCATTCGTCTGAGCCAGGGTGAGGTAGACGTCGATCACATGCGCGAACTGCTTGAGCGCATGGCTTGTGAGTTATGGAGAAGACCACGCAACCAGATCCACTACACCGATATCGCCGCTCTGCTGCATCATGAAGGTGGTCTTGCCCGCAGCCTCGACAGTGAACGGGTTGACCTTGAACTGCGTACTGCCGCTTTTCTTGTGCGCAGTGCTGACGGCTATTACCGCTTTTCGCACAGAAGCTTCCTTGAATTCTTTTTTGCCCGTGCACTTTTTCGCGCCCTTCAGGAAGGACATTTCGCCAAAGCTCTGACCTATGGCCGTATCAATCCTGAAGCCACCACTTTTTTGCTTGACCTGACTGAATCAGCGCAAGAGAGCTCCGATAAATTGGTCGGAGCCATCCGTACCATTCTTGTAAACTCCTATGCTGAAGTCACCTCTGAGAATGCCCTTCTGATTGCTTATCGTACTGCACAGTAACGTGTCCAGGCAATCCCGCAAGAGCAAAGATCATGTCAGCGATTATTGGCTCCGGAGCAGCTTCGCTTGGTACAAAAGCAAATGATCCCTCCAGAAGCAAATTTGAAAGGTGCTCAGCTTTCCGGTGAAAATCTGACATTGCTTTGTGCTGATGAAATCGATTTCCGTAATGCAGTACTGTGTGGTACTACTCTTTCTCTTGCTGTTCTTGGAAAAGCCCGTTTTGATGGGGCCCGGCTAGACGATGCTATACTTGACAATGCGAGCATTGCAGAAGGAAGTCTGGTCAGTACAAGTCTTCATCGAATCAAAGGACGGCATCTTGACCTGAACCATGCAAAATGCAGCAATGCCTGTTTTGATGGTGCCGATCTGCGGCATCTCCAGGCTTCCAATACGGACTTTTCCGGTGCAAGAATACGTCTGACAAGGCTTGCAGAATCTCAACTTGCAGCAGCAAATCTTGCGTCAGCCGATCTGACTGGCACCACATGGCCACGATCACACGGTTTCGCTTCAAGTTCAGGGTTGTTACCCGTCAATCCTCGAATTGCAGGTCTTATCGGTCATTCAGGCTGGATTC
>Ga0364870_1120_pt1 | contig 4128 bp, 4 predicted proteins | sample SorcelAu500001C5_3_FD_206940 | JGI IMG/M metagenome (GOLD analysis project Ga0364870, IMG submission 206940) | Enriched cells from Trout Bog Lake Hypolimnion, Wisconsin, USA - BchlTB.Aug07.5000.01.C5 | ecosystem: Environmental > Aquatic > Freshwater > Lake > Hypolimnion/Profundal zone | place: USA...
GGTAATAATCCTGATATAATTGCATCAATAAATGGGATAAAATGGGGCTTTGGATGTAAAGCTATGCACAGTTATAATCCGAAAACTTTATTTGATGCTATTAAAAAAGCAGTTGATCAAATTGAAAAATCTGATTCAGAAACTGGGATACCTATTATTCAATTCAAAAACATTATTGATCATGATATATTTTGGCCAATTCTAAATAAATCATTTAATGAAGATATGGAGGTTCCTCAATATCTTTCATTTTATAACTTGGATTATCCATCGTTATTTATGAAATTAATTGTTCAGACATGTCAAAATAATTTACTTGAAGTGATTCATATTGATGAAATAAATAAATTATTTTTCAAAAAAAGAAGTATTCCGGGCTGCTTGATATATATTCCAACAACTACATATATTTTAAGTCAAGTTACACGTTTATTTAGATTAGAACTCATGTGCTTTGGAGAGATATCTTCAAAGGATGATTTGATTATAAAGCTAATGAATGATTCTTTACAAAAATGTAAGTTTTAGAATTTATTGTTATTAAACAATATGTAAATCAATTTTCATTGTAAATATTGATTTATTTTAGAAAAGATATATTGAAGAATATTAACAGTACTTCTTATCTTATTCTTCTAGTAGAAGTTGCCTTATCCACTCCACAGTAGTAGCCCCTATGACCTTTCAGGAGTACATTAAAGCTATCAATAAGAGATACAAAGCTGGAAAATCCAACAGAATACAGTTGCAGAATTTATATATAAAGATAAGATAGTATCAGTCAGCTCAGAAGTGGTTAAAAGATAGAAAGTATAGAGAACTATCATTTGATGAAGTAAAGCACTACCAGAGAATTATATGGATATTAACAGAGATATATAGAATACTGAATAAGATTAATAAGCATAATTATATATGAATATGTATTTTAAATAATAACTACATTTATTCATATTAATGTTTGAAATGAAATTTTTAGATATTAATAATTACTTCCAGTTTTGACCTTCAGTTGGAGAAACAACTGTGTTGCCATAGTAATCAGAGGTTACAATTACCTGCTTACCATTTTGAGTTCCTAGCATGTTGCCATTACTATCAGGTTGTGATAGGTTTGTAACACCAGATTCATTTGCTCGTATCATCTGTGCTGTCATTGCCATATTCTCTTGATATTGGCTTTCTTCACTTTGAGCAAAACATGGTGCACTTAAAAAAACTAGTAGTGCTGATAAAGCAATTGTTCTTTTCATTGTAGTTTAATTTAGAATTGCCACCACATAGCATTTTGTGATCAAGATAACTTCTACAGGCATAACTGCTTATGTGGTGTAATATTGGGGGAAACATGTTTAAATATAAGTACTGAAGTAGTAATAGAGAAGACAAAAACCTATTATTTTATAATAAGTTAGTGCATAAGGCTAGTTTTTTTACTGCAAATGAGTAAAAGCTGGTTTAAAACTGTTACAAATTTTTTTTCGTAGAAATTGAAGTGAGTGTTTCTACTCCACTAAGCACCCTATCTAGTTTAAGCTTAACAAAGTACCCCCCACCATCATCCACTAGAGGAAAGCATTCTTTCAACCATATAAAATTAACCATTATAATAGGTTAAGGATGAAATCCCCTTGCCTCACACTCCCTCAAGCAGCAAATACCACAGTAATACAAACAGATCATTCCTGACATAGAGAGCTTTGATCCTCACAGGGTTAAGCTCTTATAGTTCAGTTCTCCTGAGCAATGGGAATTCTGTGTACCACCAGACATGATTTTACAAGAACCTTCCTTAAACCTCCACAATCAGCACTACTACCATGACACAAGAACCTGTCAATTCACATTCTACTAGAAAGGCAAAAGAAGTCTTCATCCCTCAATACTATGTCAAGCTGATGAAGGAAACAGAGTTTCAATATGAACACAATAAAATCATTGGTGCAAAGATGGTCTATGACCTACTTCAAGCCATTGGTTTGCATGAGAAAGCTCAGGAGGAGTTTTACAGCTTTTACCTTAATACTAAGAATAGAGTCATTGGCATGGAGATGATCAGCAAAGGCAGTTTGAATGCCACTCTCATACACCCCAGAGAAGTTTTCAAAGGTGCACTACTTGCCAATGCTCATGCAGTGATTCTTGCTCACAATCACCCTTCAGGTGATGTTGAGCCAAGTAATGCTGACAAAACAGTTACCACTATGCTTGTTGATGCTGGTAAGCTGCTTGATGTGAAAGTTATTGATCATGTCATCATTGGCAGCAAGGGAGGATATTACAGCTTTTCTGAGTCTTCCCTGATGTAGTAGGAAAGAAATAAAATCGGGTCTGGCACATTGCTGGACCCTTCTTTAAACAAAGGCATATTGATTATGCTTTTTTATCGGCTAAATGACTTAGGTTTAAAGAGCCAATTGAATACCCAGTTGCCATTAAATGATAATGTCCAACTAAGCACTTGTCAGATAATTCCCAGAGTCTTAAAATATTATCTAACTTATTATCTTTACAGTACTTAATAATGTGTGGTCGCTGAATATATTCTGATTCAAAATTTAACTCTGGTATTTTTACTAGAGCGTAAGGGGTACGATCCGAGTAATTGTGTGCTGTTGATTCAATAGCTCTTGTACAAGCTATATATTGTATGTCTTTATTAGTAATAGCATTTGATTCGGAAACATAATCAAGATATTTTTGCAATTCAATATCAACATCCTTAGCGGTATTGACAGTAAAAGACATTTGAGTAATTACAACCATTGCACTAAGATACGCTAAATGTGTCTTATTTAGCATTGAAACTATTTTTAACGACTCTGTAGTAATTAACTCAGTTAACTCAGTGCATTCATTTGATGCGATAGAACAAAGTAATTCTGCAAGTATATTCGTATTGCTATTTTCACCACGTCTTGCAACATTGATAGCTATTGACTGCATTTCATATTGTAATAATGGATCAGTAAATCTTAATGGATTTATATTTGAGCTGTGCTTTTCCAAGGAGTCCCTTAGATCGTCTAAAAACCTAGAGATTCGTTCATTAGCTGTATCCTGTGCTATTTGTTGTATTTTTGGAAAATTAAGCTCAAATAAATCTAAAAAAATCGACTTTATCTCAGTATACGTATTTCCAGCAATGTAATCGCCTTTAACTTGAATTCCAGTTGAGTTATCTCCAATGGTTTGTCTTTGCTTTTCTAGCATAAATCATTGTTTACATTTTTTGTTATAATCTCCGCCTACTTGAGTGCCTTTACTGTTGTCTCCAATATTCATCTTTTGTTTAATGGATTTTTTATTACCATTTCTTTGCCAGATAAACCCTAGAAACAACAATATAAGTCCTGAAAGAAATCCGGAAAATAGCCATTGATAATTATTTACCAAAAAGTTGATCATATTTTAAAGGATGTATGTTTCAAAGAGATATTATTTGTTCAATATAAATAAAAATATTAGATCATTTCATTGGTATGGATATGTCGAAATCCTAACCACTAAACACCATTTCTAATTTTCATTGCTACTAGAAAGAAAAAATCCTGAAACCGTTTTGCAATCATGTTGCCTCTGGCAAATTGAAATCAGGTATAAAATCAAGAGCTATCATACCACACTGTTACACATTCTGTCACAGTTTTTGAGCTCAAAAACAGTGCCATCATGCTTCACAGAGTGATTTTAACTGTCATGTTCTATCAGGATATTTGGCATCAAGAACACAGGCAATGCTTCGCATTGTCCACATTACATAATGAATTTTATACATTCAGCACAGCAAGCTGGCCACTTTGAGTACAAAGTTGTATAAAATTGCATTATGTAAAGCCCTTTGGTATGGTAAGCCACCTCAATTTTGGAGTCGGGGGAAAGAGAAGATAGCAGGCCAAGAGTAATACATACAATGATCTGCTGTATTACAGTGGGGGGTTGTGTGTGCTCGTCAAAGGGTACTTTGACATTGCCCACCCACCCTTGGGGGCTGATACTACTTGCACCATGAAGAGAAGAGTGCTCGTAGCATCAGCAACCCCATCCCCACCTAAAGGGGATAAACTTTTGTTAGTGATCCTGTGAAAACTTGTTGCTAATATTCATTAATGAATGATTTATTTGCAA
>Ga0364870_1135_pt1 | contig 3535 bp, 3 predicted proteins | sample SorcelAu500001C5_3_FD_206940 | JGI IMG/M metagenome (GOLD analysis project Ga0364870, IMG submission 206940) | Enriched cells from Trout Bog Lake Hypolimnion, Wisconsin, USA - BchlTB.Aug07.5000.01.C5 | ecosystem: Environmental > Aquatic > Freshwater > Lake > Hypolimnion/Profundal zone | place: USA...
TCAGGCATGCAAACAGTCCGATAAGTCTTAGAACATTCATTACGCGGGTTCTCCTTTGGGCAATCACTGCTGTTTCAAATTGAGCACCCTCTCTGATAACGAGCGCCATGCATCGGCATACAGAAATCAGTTTTGGGTACGAACCATCACGCCACATCAAGCACGAACTGCGCGGCGCAGAGCCTCAAGGTAGCTGTATCCCCAATACGTATCGGGGAGCAGTACCCCATCTTCTGTCCACTCATTCCAGGCCCCTATATAAATGAGCTTTGTTTTTCCGGCCCCAGAGACAAAGTGCCTTGCGGCGCTAACAAGACGCTCAAATTGATCTGGAGTTCGATCAATGGCGACTGAGGAGAATTCACCAAATCGTGGACTGTCATCCCAACCCACAGAACAGGTAGGGAAATAGGGGATCGTAAGTGCCTCTTTCTTCTTCCGCCACAACCTGATCGCATCCCTGGCGCCGACGCCATAAGGAATACGCGAGCCGGGCGGCTTCCCTCCATAAGTCCAGGCCATGGTTCCATAAACCGTCGCACTGTCGAATCCCAGTTCTTGCAGGCGCTTTGCGTAGCGGTCAAAGCCGTTGCAGACTTGCATGTGCAGTCTCGGAAACCCGAGCTTTTGTGCACGCTCGCGCATCGTATTCAGGCCGTGGCACTGGCCTTCAAGCTTAAGGAATCCGGGGAGACAATAACAGGCACGGTAGAGGGACTGCCGACGACACCGGCAGAAGTGCATGACGGCAAGGCAGAAGGTGACACGATCACCTTTTGGGTAAACACGGATTACCAGGGGCAGACTTACAGGCTGGTATTCAAGGGGAAGATAGCTGTGAGCGAGATCAAGTTCACGTTCGGCACTGATGACGGAGGATGGGGGTCGGAGCTAACGGCTATGATGAGTTCGTAGTGAGGCCGCTCTGCTTCGCATTGGGTGGAGGGCGTGTTTTGTTCAGCTGTTATCCATCGACGTCACTCCTTCTTGCTCTTCGGAGTGACATTTGAGGCCGAGATCATAGCTGGACGACATGAACCGGTCTACTCACCTGTTTGCTTTTCTCATCCTGCAATACTTAGTAGTCCAGGTGAATAATGTGGCAAAACAAGCCCATGCAGCGGTTGTCTTGAGGGCTGTCACCGATTCAAGAAGTCGAAGCTACAGGAGAGGACTACGGGAAGTGGGAAACATGCGTAATCGCATTTACATCTGCCATTCATCTGGAGGTATTTGAAACATGGAACCTCGTCGTTGGATCCGGGCATTGATATGGCTAAGCTTCCTGCTAGTGCCAGCTATAGGCACGATAGCTGCCGATCATCAAACAGCGCTAGATACATATGTACACACTCCCGACAGCCACTACCAGTACCGGTTGGTGAAGAGAGAGCCCCATGAGGGGTACACCACTTATCTGATTCGCATGACCTCGCAACAGTGGCGGAGCCCTGCCGAGGTCAACCAGTGCGTGTGGAAACACTGGATGAGACTCTATATTCCGGATACCGTGTCGAGTTCCACTGGAATGCTATACATCCTGAACGGCTCCATAAGAGACAAGGGCCCGGAGTCGGTGGAAGAACGGGCAGCCCTCGCCATCATGACGCAATCGATTATCAGCGAGGTGTACCAGGTTCCCAATCAACCTCTCATATTTAAGAATGATTCTTTCGGCCCGCGCATAGAAGACGAGATCATTGCCTACACGTGGAGGAAGTTTCTGGATGGCGGCGATTCGAACTGGCCCCTGCGCCTGCCCATGACCAAGGCAGCGGTGCGCGCCATGGATACTGTCAGCTCCTTTGCCGCAAGCAAAGAAGGCGGACGGAATCGCGTTGACCACTTCGTCGTGACCGGCCAGTCTAAACGCGGGTGGACCACTTGGACCACCGCGGCCGTGGATCCGCGCGTGGTGGCGATTGCTCCCCAGGTTCTCGACGTTCTGAATTTTGTCCAATCTGTCCATCACCACTTCCGCAGTTATGGCTTCTGGGCGCCGGCGGCCAAAAGCTATTACGACGAACACTTGCTCGATGATATGAATAGCGATGCCTATCGCAGGCTCATGGAGATTGAGGATCCCTACTCCTATCGGGACCGTTTCACCATGCCGAAGCTTATCGTCAATGCTTCAAGCGACCAGTTCTTTCCTGCCGATTCGTCGCAGTTCTACTTCGATGACCTTCCGGGGGAGAAACATCTGCTTTACGAGGCCAATACCAATCACTCGTTGCGCGGAACTGATTCATGGCAGAGCATCGGGGCCTTCTATGAATCGGTGCTGCTCGGCGGCAAGAGGCCCAATTTGCAGTCGACTTTTGAAGCTGATGGTTCGATCAAAGTAACTGTCGATCAAACTCCGCTGACGGTAACGCTCTGGCAAGCCACCAATCCCAATCATCGTGACTTTCGTCTAGAGGCCATTGGCAGTGCCTATCATTCCAGCAGCCTTACGGCCGCGAGCCCCGGTGTCTATGTGGCGCGCGTGCCGCGCCCCGCAAAGGGATGGACAGCCTTTTTTGTGGAAGCCACCTTTGCCAGCGGAGGAAGATTCCCCTTCAAGTTCACAACCCAGGTTCGCATCCTGCCAGAGGGGGACCCTTATTCCTTGCCAGAGAAGGGAAAAACGAAGTTGCAAGAGGTTAAAGACGCAGCCCACTACTGATGCCTCGGGCGGGGTGGCAGTAGCAGTTTTACACTCATGCCACAGTGATGGATGAGACCGGCACTCCGCTCAAGACGTTTCGCCGCGTACCGGTAAGCAAGGGCGATATTATGCTTGGCGACCGGGTTTATGCGGCGCCGCCGGGCGTGGCGCATGTACACGGTTCGGGTGGTGATGTTATCGTGCGCCTTAATCGTCAAGCTCTCCCGTTGTTTGACTCCAGCCGTCAAAGAATCGATTTGGCCGCCATGATGAAAACCCTGAAGGGCCATACGCCGGCCGAGTTTTCGTCCTGGGTCAAAGACCCGGAAGGGGGCTGGATTCGTGGACGCATCGTGGCGCTACGGCAGAGTGCGGAGGTCACACGCTGGACGCGCGAACAGATGCTGCGCCGAGCGCGGCGCGACCAGGAGAAGGTCTCCGAGCTATCGCTGGAACTGGCCGAGTACTTCATCCTGTGGACCAGCTTGAGAAAAGTTCGCGCCGCGGAGATTCTCGAACTCTACCGTCTTCGCTGGCAGATTGAACTCGTTTTTAAGCGGATGAAGTCCATTCTTGGACTGGGCCACCTTCCCAAGAAAGATCCCCTCAGCGCGCAGGCTTGGCTGGAAGGGAAGCTCTTCGTGGGCCTATTGATCGAACGCATGGTGGATGCGGCATCATCGTTTTTCCCCTGGGGCTACCCCGTGGAAACCGCGACGCAGCCGCTGGCGGGAGATTGAATTCATGTATCGCCAAGTCGGCGCGGCGCTTCTGCTCCCAAACCGCCTCATCACTGTAATCAGCCAATGGCCGACAGTCAGCAAACTCCTTGCCGCTAATCCGTGCAAACGGAAGCGGTTTTCTTGGGGAATTTAGGTTAATGCT
>Ga0364870_1164_pt1 | contig 2552 bp, 1 predicted proteins | sample SorcelAu500001C5_3_FD_206940 | JGI IMG/M metagenome (GOLD analysis project Ga0364870, IMG submission 206940) | Enriched cells from Trout Bog Lake Hypolimnion, Wisconsin, USA - BchlTB.Aug07.5000.01.C5 | ecosystem: Environmental > Aquatic > Freshwater > Lake > Hypolimnion/Profundal zone | place: USA...
GCATCTGTGATTTGCGTGCCGTCGAGATCGAGGAATTCAAGGTTGGGCAGCCCTTTCAAGTACTCCATCTGGGCATCGTCACTTATCCCGACCACAAAAACAACATCATTGAAGAAATCATTCCCATACTCATGTAACGAACCGCGGCCTCCCGGCCCAGCTATGCCTGGTGACCAATGGAACTCCCAATCATATTCTACGCTCCCACCGCAATTCCTAATTACCGCTACGGCTTCTCGCTGCCTCTTCGCTGCTTGCATCTCGACCGCCAACCAACTGCACGGCAAGGCCACGGCAAAGGTCAGCACCACCAACGACCGAAGCGAGAATTGGAACCGCCAGCGAAAGGCCAGGGCCGCCAGCCACCAGAGCAGCATCGCCGCCAGCACCACGCCTACGCCCGCCACGGCGACCAGGACGGCGTAGCCCTTGTGCCATGCGGGCCACTCCAGCCGATTCGACAGCCAGATCAAGCCCGTCACCGCCAGCGAGCCCAGCACCAGCCAGCCAGGCGTAGGGTAATACCAGCGACGTTTCTCCGGGGCGTCCACGCCCGCCAGTATACCGCGCCGCCAGGGACCCTGCGAAAAGGGCCCTGAGAGGTGTCCTTCAAGCCCGCTTTTCGACCGATTGCCGACCGCACGAAGGGTGCCGCTGAGGCGGGTGTAAGTGCCGCGTGCCGCATGTCGCCTTGTGGTGCCGCCCGTCGTCGCGCAGTACAATCGGGTGTAGGTGATCGCTGCAAGTCATGACCTCCACCGAAACCAAACCCACCTCACCACCGCCCCCTCGACCTTTCCAATTCACGCTGCGGACGCTGCTGCTCTTGTTCGTGGTGCTGGCGTCGTCGATGGCGGTGTTCGGAGGGTGGGCAATATTCGTGTTCGTGCTGGTCGTGGGGCTGGCTGTGTTCCTGCATGCACTCCGGTCCTGGCGGTGGTGGGCAGGCTTCGGTCTGTTCCTGCTTTGCCTGGAATATATCAACGAATTGCTTGTGCCGGGACCTTATCCGGGACGCCATAGGTTTTGTGGAACGGAGCTAAGGGAAATCGCGGCGGCACTCCAAGTATATCATCAACGGAATGGATGTTTCCCGCCAGCGTACATCGCCGACAAGGATGGAAAGCCGATGCACAGTTGGCGGGTGCTTCTCACGCCCTATCTCGATCGCGAAGAGATTCTCAAGGCTTGGGACTTCACCCAACCATGGGACGGCCCGAAGAACCAGAAGTTGCTGACCGGCGGTCCCGACTGTTTCAGTTGTGTGGGTGAGCGCAGGCCCCGTGTGAACGGCACTCCACGCGTTAGCTATCTTGCGGTGGTGGGATCGCATGCAGCGTGGGCGGGCGAAAAACCGAGGAAGCTCGACGATATTCGCTCGGCTGGGAAGCTTGGCGACACCGTTTTGCTTATTGAAGTACCAAATTCCGACATCTCGCTGGCCCAACCGAAGGACGTGTCGTTGGATGCAGATCAGGCAGGCAACGTGGCGTTGCCCGCCCTACCGGCGTCGAGCAATCACGGTCATCCGGGCAATGACTTCTTTTTCATTCGTGAATACGGTTCCGGCGTGTACGCGGCGATGGCCGATGGCAGCGTACGCATCTTGAGAACTGATGGACTTTCGACCGCAGACCTTCGGAAGCTGCTAGAAATCGGCGGCTGCAAGACAGGGCAAACCGTCATTGACGGCTCAACGGGAGAGTACACACGCCGCCTGAACTGGCCCAACATCGCCGCCCTGGCCGTGTGGCTGCTCTCGGTCGGCACGCTGCTGATCGGCGCTGTGCGGGGCAGGAAGATCATGTCAGTCTCGCCGCCGCCATCGTAGCCCAAAGAACCTTTCCCGCCAGCACCACCGCCCACCGTCTCCCGGCTTCCTCGCTGAATAGCCCAGCGGGGGTATCGCAGGCCGCGTGCGGGGCCTCGGAATGCGGGTTTGGGCGGATGATTGCCAGGGGCGTGGGCGTGGCCTTATACTATGGGCGGTGCCGATGCAGGTGATGTCCGGTCGAAAATCGTTCTGCGATCCTACTTTTGAACTGGGCTGCTCATGGCAACATACTCCATTTGGTCGAGATGGAAGACAGCGGCAGTTGCGGCAGTCGTTCTGGTTGGGCTCTCTGCCGTTGCTGTTGGCTGGCATCGCTACGAATATCCCTACGGCTCAAGTCATTGTTGCATCCTGCAATTTACGCTTTCCCTCGACCAGTATGCCCGCATCGGCGTAGGCCACGGCGGGAGAGAACGCCAGCAAGATCGCCGGCAGCCAGAACCTCATCGTACGCTTTGTCATGGTTTTCCTGCATATTCGGGCGGATGAGCAACCGGACACGTCGGCTTGCCCAGCGGAACGAATGCACGACGCCGCCAGGACCGCTTGGGTCAGTGCCAAGCCACCTGCAATTATCGGCCGCCAGAGCGGGTTGCACAAGCGGGCGGCGACGTCCACAAAATAGCCTGCTAGAGCCCTGTGCCGCGTCTTTTGCCGGCAACTCTCATCAACCACGGCCGCGTTCCAATTACCGTTACAATTAACGCTGCTACGACCA
>Ga0364870_1037_pt1 | contig 2326 bp, 3 predicted proteins | sample SorcelAu500001C5_3_FD_206940 | JGI IMG/M metagenome (GOLD analysis project Ga0364870, IMG submission 206940) | Enriched cells from Trout Bog Lake Hypolimnion, Wisconsin, USA - BchlTB.Aug07.5000.01.C5 | ecosystem: Environmental > Aquatic > Freshwater > Lake > Hypolimnion/Profundal zone | place: USA...
ATAGAACAGCGGTACGGCTTCTTCTATGTGTATGGATTTTCTCATGTATCTCGGAATCAACGCGCTTACAAATGGTTTAAGGGAGTTTATGGTTGCTCTGCTCCTTGGTACTTTTACCGATACCGGCCCTGCACTGGTGGTAATTTTACGTTCAGGCAGGTAGCCATTACGAACCATAACGGCTTTCCCTTCGGGATTAGTAATCTCCTCATACTGCTTCATGAAAAGCCTGATCTCTGCTTCCATGGCTATGGCAATCATGTGCTGAGCCCCGGCTCGGGCAATCTCTTCAAGATTCGGTTGCTGGGCCTAAAAGCCCCTGCAGGATAGATGTCTCTGTTGTCATGTCTTGTGCTCCTTTTTTACTTCAAGGAAGCACTTGCAAATCAATTAGTCACGAATGTCCAGAAACACAACTTTTGAAGATAACTCGCAACTTGGTTTGATTAGATTTCTCACTATGTTCGAAATGACACAAGACCTTATATCTGATTGCACTTACAGATTATTGTCTTGTTGCTTTAATAGAGTATTACACCAATGTTGACATTTCACAGCACTTGCTATTACTACAGAATTACTCTTTTATTTAACAGTCATGAAAAAAATATTCCCTGGTTGATACGATTGCTGCAAGTTCTCTGGAAAAAGTTGATACACACTCTGAAAGGGAACATTCCTGATCGTGTTCAACACATCGTTTTGAACTTTTCCGGTCATCCAGTTTTGCCCGGTCAGCTGAAAACAATAGAAAAGCTATTGCAATGGCCTTCGACCCAGGTCATGGATGTCCCCGTCGGTACTATAGCATAGGACAAATATTTTATTGCCAATATTGTTAAAGCCATTGATGAAGTACTGAACCATTACGAACTTTCGGGGTAAGGTGAAGGAATTCATTGGCCCGATCTTGATGAAGATATTTCGGTCAAAGGGCTACTTGACGGTCATGCTGACCAAACAAACTTTGCAAAAAAGTACTGGCTGAAACATCCTGAACACTTGCCCTTCAATGCGACAGAAAGCGCGGCATAGACAGGTCAGGATGCCATCGCCTCGAATGCATGTTCCATTTTCTCCATGCTTGAGGAAGCCTGAACTGCAACGTATTGCAAGACATTTATTTACAATATTTTAACAGCAGAGCGTTTACCTTGATCTTATTAAATGTTTCAGGTTCAAAATCTTCTTCCAGCCACTCCATGGTATCTTCATAGTCTGGATGAGACTTACCGACCGCAATCTTCTGGTGAACAGGCCCTTTTGCTTTGAATCTCTGTTAAAATGAATGTTAAATAATCAGTGATTTTTAACCTATACTTCCTCTTGATGTGGTTGGCTCATACCGTGAAAAAGAAAATGAGATGCGTTTACATACGGAAGTCGAAGTGAAAATATGGGTAAATTTAAATAAACAATCATGGCTATTGAACCGACAGAACCAAAAGTTGCTAAAATGCTCAACTGGGCCTATGAGAAAGGCATGCATTTATTTTACAAAACGTTGGCTGATGATATCGAAAAGGAAATGACGTCCGCTCCGATAAAGAAGGCTGCCGTCGAATCCCCAAAACGCAGCAGCGAACCGGTAAAGTGGCCTTTACCAGTTAAAAAATAGCTTCGCTCCCCGGTGAGAGCAAATATCACCTCAGGGTCAGTGCTTGAAATGCCGCATACCGGTAAAGAGCATAGCAAGATTGTTGGCATCGGCGGCTTCGATCACTTCATTATCCCTGATTGAACCTCCTGGCTGTATAACCGCAGTGACTCCAGCTTCAGCTGCGGCGAGAAGGCCGTCGGCAAACGGGAAAAATGCGTCTGAAGCGACAACGGATCCGTGCAGGTCAAGTCCGACTTCAGAGGCTTTCCAACGTGCGATTTTTGAAGAGTCAACACGCGACATCTGACCGGCTCCGACACCAAAGGTCTGACGGTTTTTAACATAGAGAATAGTGTTTGACTTGATGTGCTTGCAGATCTTCCAGGCAAACATCAGGTCTGCAACTTCCTCTTCAGTAGGCTGCCGCTTAGTTACAACGGTCAAATCCTCTTTTGCAACTATTTTGCTGTCACGTTCCTGAACGAGCATCCCGAAGGGTGTGGATTTGAACTCCCAGCCCCCTTTCGGCAAGGCATGGTTCTGCTGTACAAGCCGACGGTCTTTTTTCTTGATAAGCAAGTCAAGCACGCCATCCTCAAAAGCCGGAGCGATAAGAATTTCGGTAAAGATTTCATTGACCGCCTTTGCCGTTTCCATATCAAGAGGACGGTTAAAAACGATAATACCACCAAAAGGAGCCTGGGTGTCGGTTGAAAATGCCTTGCG
>Ga0364870_1034_pt2 | contig 2210 bp, 3 predicted proteins | sample SorcelAu500001C5_3_FD_206940 | JGI IMG/M metagenome (GOLD analysis project Ga0364870, IMG submission 206940) | Enriched cells from Trout Bog Lake Hypolimnion, Wisconsin, USA - BchlTB.Aug07.5000.01.C5 | ecosystem: Environmental > Aquatic > Freshwater > Lake > Hypolimnion/Profundal zone | place: USA...
CTTGCCTCTGCACTGCACACCAGCCCTGAAGGGCTTCGTTAGTGCAGCAAGCGCCTTCGCATGGCCAGGTGCAGCAAGCCTGCCTTTGCCGCCAGAGCCATCGCAGCAGTCCGCATTCGCGCCCAGCTGGACCACTCGCAGTGGCCTGCATCCGCATCCAACCGCGCCCGCTTTTGCCGCCGACTGACCCGCACCAGTCGCATGGCTTTTGCTGCTCACTCTACTTGCGTGGCCAAAACAGCGACAGCCCCCAGCAAAGCCTGACCTGCCCCCGGCCCTCCGCTTCGCTTCAGGCCTCGCTGCCTGCATGCTGCGCAAATCGAAGAGCGCAGCAATCTGCAGCGGCGGGCTGACGCCCGCGGGGGCAAAAGAAAATCTGCTCGCTGCTCGCTTTTTCCCATTCCGCTGGAAGCTTGCAAGAGCTTGCGGCGTGCTGCTAGTTTCTGCTCCCTGCATGCCTGTGTTGGCTGGTGCTGCCTTGGCCTTCGCTGCCTTCGGGGAGTGACAACTGACCTTGGCGGCCTGGCTGCTTGCCTCTTGCCTTGTCTTCTGCTCGTTGCCTGCCTGCTTGCACTAGCGGGAGGGCTTGCATTGGAGGCGGCGGCTTGCTTTGCGGGATGGCGGCTGCTGGCGGGTGACACAACGGACATTGGCAATGCTGTCGGACGGAAGAGGATTGGAGTGACAACAAACCTTTTACAATCTATGGCACCAGATTGTGCTGCAGAGGTGACTGAGAGTCTTCTGTTGCAAGTAAAGTATCGTAACCGTCAGTATGAGCTTCGAACGAACGATCGCAACGCTTGCACTGCCTCGGTGGCACGACATTTGCAAAAAGAGCCAACGAAGGCCAAATGTAGCGCCAGTCGTAGGCAGTCAGTGCAACCATTGCTTTGTGGCAGCATGGAGTTTTCAGCTTCGCAAGTGAGATCAGCAGGGCAAGGATGGAGTTTCAGGGGAGGGCAGCCCAATCAGGTGCATTTTATATCTGCGCGCTCCGCTTGCTGACGCGGTGCCTGGTATCTGGCGGCTTGTTTGCTGGCATTGGCGGAAGAGCGGTGCATTGGCTGCCTGCCTGCTCGCTGCCTTCGGGGAGTGACAACTGACCTTGGCGGCGTGCTTCCCTGCCTGCTTTCACTAGCGGGAGGGCTTGCATTGGCGGCGGCGGCTTGCTTAGCGGGATGGCGGCTGGTTGTAGGGCGACACAACGGACATTGGCAATGCTGTCAGACGGAAGAGGATTGGAGTGACAACAAACCTTTTACAATCTATGGCACCAGATTGCACTGCCGCCCTCACCTGCATTCCGCTTTGCCCGCAGTCGCTAAAGAACCTGCACACCCTCGACACTGCTGCGATATGGTATGGAGCAGGGCATATGGCAAGGTGCATGCAGCAGAGCCGAGTGTGTGCAGGCAAAGACCGCGACTGTGGGCAAAACTCCATTCCGGTTCGGTCGCAGAGTGCAGCCCAATCAGGTGCATTTTATATCTGCGCGCTCCGCTTGCTGGCGAGTAGCCTTCGGCATGAAGAGCATTCTGCGCGCTCCGCTTGCTGACGCGGTGCCTGGCATCTGGCGGCGGCTGGCAGTGTATTGGCGACAGAGCGGAGCATTGGCAGCCTGCCTGCTCGTTGCCTGCCTGCTTGCACTAGCGGGAGGGCTTGCATTGGAGGCGGCGGCTTGCTTTGCGGGATGGCGGCTGCTGGCGGGCGACACAACGGACATTGGCAGTGCTGTCATGAAGAGCTATGGCGTGAGAGCAGGCATTGGCAAACAATTAAATATGGCACTGCGTGCATTAATGTGGGCGGGCCACCCAGAAGTGATTAATTTTATAGCCCCCTGTATGCACTTATGGGTGGCCCTTTGTGCAGGCAAGCCTGCATCTTGCCAGCGGGTTTGTCACAATATTTGCAAGAGGGGAGCTGGGGCAAATATATGCGCCAAACCCTTGCCACAATCAACTCAGCGATAAACCTGCACTGTCACGGCATTTGCAAGAAGCTGCAAGGCCAAATGCAGCGCCAGTGCATATGAAGAGTGCAAAAGAGCCCAAAGCGGGTACGCTTACGGCTCTTTGCGTCAGGAGCAGCAGGCTTATGAGTACAACGCCAGCTGCGGCGTGTCCACTCCTTCGGTGCTTGGCGGTGCTGTCTGAAGAGCTATGGCATGAGAACTGGTCATTGGCAGCAAGACGCGCGGGGAAGAG
>Ga0364870_1119_pt1 | contig 1425 bp, 2 predicted proteins | sample SorcelAu500001C5_3_FD_206940 | JGI IMG/M metagenome (GOLD analysis project Ga0364870, IMG submission 206940) | Enriched cells from Trout Bog Lake Hypolimnion, Wisconsin, USA - BchlTB.Aug07.5000.01.C5 | ecosystem: Environmental > Aquatic > Freshwater > Lake > Hypolimnion/Profundal zone | place: USA...
CATCTGCAGCGAGGAGGATCTTTCTTCCAAGCTGGCACCGGCACCATGGGATCCGACACCTGTCAACCTGGGAAAACGCCTGCTGAGCATGATTGATCATTTTAATCAGCACAAGGCACAGCTCTTCTATTACCTGAAACTGCAGGGGAAACCAGTCAATACCATGCATCTCTACGGCAAATAAGATCGTCCAGCACAACCTCACATTACGTCATTCATCCACAGAGTCTCAAAAGGGTTCTGTGGATTTTTTTTTCTACAATAATGTAGATCACGATCTGATTCCTACAAAATTGGCTCTATTCCACCCTGAATCGCGCCCACCACAAAGAATATTAAAATATTAATATATAATAACTTAAAATAGGATAATTTTTATCGGCATAGTTATTGCTATGATATATGCGGAATGGCTTGTTCAACACATAATATAAATGCAATAATCATGTCTACAGTCAGCACACCCTACGGCGACCTTACAGGAGTTGAGTTTCGCAGCCTCTTTTCGAACGGCAAAATGGACGGCTGTCTTGTCACTGAAGAAAACAGCCTTAAAACCCCATACGGCACGCTGATTCCACAGTACGAAGCCGAAGACATGGGGCGACGTTCGGTCAAGCCAATGTATTTCTATAAGGACGGTTCACTGAAATCAATTGCCCTGCAGTCACAAACCATCCTTGAAACGCCGGTCGGCAGCATCCCCGCTGAACTGGTTACATTTCATAAAAACGGCAGCATTAAAAGGATATTTTCGCTTGATGGTAAACTGAGCGGCTTCTGGTCGTGGAAAAATGAATTTGCTCTCGCTCAGGACATCACCTTCAACTCGCCGGTTGGGAAACTTACTGCCAAGCTGATAGGTCTGCAGTTCTACGAAAGCGGCGCACTGAAAAGCATAACACTCTGGCCTGGTCAGACCCTCACGGTAACGACCCCGATGGGAGAGATTATCGTGCGGAAAGGGCTTGCCTTTTATGAGTCAGGCGCAATACGTTCGTTTGAGCCTCAGAAAAAAATTGACATCCACACACCGATTGGCATCATAACATCCTGGGATAACGAGCCGAATGGAATACACGGGGACATCAACTCTGTGCAGCTCTCCGAAGATGGCTCAATAGAGGCCCTCAGTACTGTCGACCATGCAGTACATGTCACCGTCAAGGCACAAGAAGCCGAACTTTTTCATCCCGGCGTTAAAAACAACGTCTGCGGCGATGAACGCAAGGTGAGCGTTCCGATGAAAGTCCGCTTTAAAAAGAAGCTCGTCATGTTTCACGACAACCCGAAGTTCACGTTTGACCTCGAACATACGAGGTTTGAAATCAGAACGATGAATTTGGCAACGAAAGAGCCTGCGTATTCTTGCTCTTGAAGAAGTGAGGGGGAGAGATCCCTCCCGTTGGTCGGGATGACAGCTTT